>Ga0209425_10000032_pt1 | contig 148162 bp, 208 predicted proteins | sample COG_05_FD_184749 | JGI IMG/M metagenome (GOLD analysis project Ga0209425, IMG submission 184749) | Pelagic Microbial community sample from North Sea - COGITO 998_met_05 (SPAdes) (version 2) | ecosystem: Environmental > Aquatic > Marine > Neritic zone/Coastal water | place: Helgoland, sampling...
ATAACACTGATCTCTTCTAGTCTGTCATTGTAATCTTTTACCTTTAGATCTAGATCCCACAACCCTTGCTCAAGTTCCGAGATCTTATCAGATCTGTCTTTGTTGTGTTCTTTTTTATGGTTTTCATCAATGCCTTGTTTACAAGTTGGGCAGTTGTCATTGTTTTCTAAAAACTCTATCTCTTTGCGTATCTTTTTACGATTGTCTTCTATAGACTTCTCAAGTAATATAAACTTGTTGAGTTTTTCCTTTACTTCAGCAAAGTCTGCAATCGTTGTATTCTTTTCATTAACAATGTCAGATTTTCCTGTAATCTCTTCTAGAGTTTTATCAATATGATTTTCAGTTTTTTCGACACTCTCTTTGAACTCTTTAACTTTAGCATCTTTGTTATCTTTTAATGAGTTGATGGTGTCATTCAATCCACTGATGCGTTCCTTGATCACTCTAGTCTCTGCCGTGTTCTCACTGAGTTCTTGTTGTAGTTGCCTGTTCTTACCCTTTACTATATCATACATGACAGAAAAGATTCTGATGTCTAATAAGTCTTCAACAATCCTTCTTCTCTCCGCAGTCTTTAACTGCATGAATGGTGTAAAGTTAGCAGAACCCAACACAGCAACCTGAGTAAATGATCTGTGTGACATTTGTAGTATGTCTTTTTCTAAGATCTCTTGGTAATCTGCTTTGTTAGCATTTTGGTTTAACATTGTATCATTACAATACACTTCAAAGATAGAAGGTCTATGCCCTCGTCTTACTAAGTAATTCTTACTGCCGATATTAAACTCGACTTCAGTCATCATGTCTTTTCTGTTAATAGAGTTTACAAACTGTTCTCTTTTAACATCACGGAAACCTTTATTGAAAAGGTTCCAGCATAAAGCATCTAAAATTGTAGACTTACCTGCACCATTGTCTCCTACGATCAAAGTAGTGCCATGTTTGTTTAAGTCGATTTCTGTATAGGTATTACCAGTGGAGAGGAAGTTCTTCCACCTAACTTTCTTGATTGTTATCATAGATAATTATTTTGTTCTAATGCTTCGCTGTATAGACCTCTGAGTACAGAATCTAATTTTGTTTTGTCGCCACTAATTTCCAGTGACTCCACATACTTAGATAAGATAGTAAGTGTATCTTCAGCATCCTCAACCTCTTCATCGGTGAGCATATCCATGTGATGGTTATCATCTACTATCTTTAAATCTACTGGATTAACTGCATTAAGTCTTTCCATGTATAGATCAAATGTGTATGGGTTTTCTTTATTGACAATGATACACTTAACAAAGGTGTTTGCCATATCACTAAAGTCTACATTCAACAGTTCTTCATGCGTCATCTTAGAATCATCATAGAATACTTTGTTAAACATTCTTAGTGGGTTTCTTACTGATATTATCTCTGCTGTTTCAGTATCAAAGACATGAAAGTGTTTCTCGTCACCAAAGTCAGACCAAGTAAACTCCATCTGTGATCCGAGATATCTTACATTACCTTGCAGTGACTTATGATGAAAGTGACCTGACAGTACAGTATCGTATCTGTTAAACATTTTAAAATCTAAACCATGGGGGCATGCCATTCCTGGCATCATGATTGCACCCTCTATCTCAAAGTGACCCATAAGAACTGAGGTCGTAGCATTTTTGATAAAATCTATGCTCTCATTAAAATTGTCAGGGCAAATCCAAGGTACAAGACCAATATCAAAACCATCATAGTTCTTAATGGTTGGATTTGCTACAATGTCTATGTTATCGTGCTTAAACAGTAACAACTCGGGAGCATTAATCTCATTGGTGTTTTTGTAGAAGGTATCATGGTTTCCTAGTATAAGATCCATGCTGATACCTCTTTCGATCATAGGATCAATAAAGTGTTCTTTGTTGGTTGCTAAAGATTTGAAGTTGATAAACTTCCGTCTGTCAAAGTAATCACCCAGATGGATAATGTGTTTGATGTCGTGTTGGTCTAAGTATGGGAAAAAGATTTCATTGTAGAATCTCCCTTGATACTCACCCATTGCTTGGAGGTCGTTGCGAACTCCAGCATGTGTATCATTAAGAATTGCTATCTTCATCTATAAATTTGTCTAATTTACCTTTCTTTTCTTTTTTCTCTGTACGAGTATCATAATCTTGTTTAATCATGTTGTCTTTCATCCACTCAACTGCTGTGTTTATGAAAGCAGGATCTTGTACTCCGTCTACAGTGGTATAAGTGTCAAATAGAACTCCAGCATTTTCAATTTGCTTTTGCTTAATCTTAGTTTGCTTTTTCTCTTTTTGTATTCTTCTTAAGAATGCATAGTAGCAAATCTGTGTGACATAAGCAAAGGCATTAGATGACTTCTCTGGATTAAAATTGTTGATGTACTGTAAAGTGTTTTCTATACCATCACAGATCATTTCATCTCTATAGGTGTAGTTGATGAAGTTGGGTCTAGTGGATAGACGAGTAGCAATCTTATAGATGCACTCACCAATGTACTCTGTAACTCTTGGTGGTGTTTTTTCCTTTGCTACTGCTTCTTTTACATTAAGATTGTGTTCGATTATTGCTTGTGTGAACATCTTATTGTCCACATAGTGTGCTGGATTTACTTTACTTCTTGTTGCCATAATACATTAATTATAAGGGGTAATTGTGTTTTTGAAAAGGTAGTTTTGATGAAATACAATGATAAAATTTCTCATACTTTTTTTCAAAACCCCCTTTTCAGATTAGAGTTTCGGAGTTATAATCAATATGCCCCAGAGGGTAGAGTATATTATATATGGAGTTTAGATTCAAAATCATCCACTGCTCTCTTAATACTATCCTCTGCTAATACACTACAATGTATCTTAATGGGAGGAAGTGAAAGTGCTTCTGCGATGTCTTTGTTTCTAATCTCCTTTGCCTCTTCTAATGTCTTGCCTTTGAGGAGGTCGATGAGTTCCGAAGAAGATGCGATTGCCGATCCGCAACCATAGGTCTTAAACTTTACATCTTCTATGATGTGAGTGTTTCCATGAGGAATGCATTTGATTTGTAGTCTCATGACATCACCACATGCTGGTGCTCCCACCATTCCTGTTCCTACAGTCATGTCTTTAGGATCGAACTTACCCACAGAATATTCTGCAGGGTTCTTAAGCACATTCTCAAATCTATTTATAACTTTTTCTGAATATGCCATTAGTGTATTTTGTCGTCTTTCTCTAGTTTCCTAGTCTCGAAGTTCTCTTTCTTCTTTTCCTTGTAGTCCTCTAGAAAGATATCTGATTCTATATAGTCTTCAGCAAGTTCTCTAGCAGTCTTATCTAGATACTCTTTCACTTTCTTCTGTCCTGTTGCTTGTGAGATAGGTTTGATTTTTCTATCCTCTAGTAGTTTCATCCATTGTGATGCTGCTGAATCATATAGATGGATGTATTCTTGATTGAGTGGTGATCGAAAAAGAATGTCTTTAGTACTGAATGACAGATAACTATCTTCACTGAGAGCAGTGAATGGCATAAAGTTTGCGATAGTCTCGCCAGATGGCATAGAGGTTAGATGCACAGTCATAGGTGCCCATACATCGATACCATAGCATTTGGTCTTATCTATAAGACCTGTACGAGTTTCTCTGACCATCCCTATGATCTCTTGACCATTTTGGAATCTGATAACTTCGTATTTATTCGGAACTAGGGTTTCTGTCATAGTTTGATTTCGTGTATTTGGTAGTCAAATCCTTCACTACTGTATATATTTATACGATCTTTCAGGTGACGAAGTGTAAAGTTGTCGCCATTTAAATTGTCAGCGATATCATATAGTTTCACTTCAGTCTTATCATCACTTATTCTCAGACCTCTACCAATACTTTGCAAGTTCCTTATCTTAGACTTTGATGGACTAGCAAAAACAATATTGTTAATACGACGAATGTTAATCCCAGTCGAAAAGGTGCCATAGGATGCAAGTATAACTCCATTATTGCTTGATTCCACAAGTCCTCTAACTTCTTCACGATCTTTCGCATCTGTTCCTCCATACACATAGTGTAATCTATCTTTAAGTTGAGGTTGCATCATATTGTACAGTACGACCCCATGCTTTTCTACATATTGAAACAACACCAATGTGTTGCCTTTCAAACTCTTAACTAAATTGAAAATGAAATTATTGCGTTTGTCATTTGATACCAGATAGTCCATCTCTTCCATGTATTTCATTTTAGGTTGCTTAGGATGGTTGAGTATTAAACAATGAATGCCTAGTTTCGCCACAGTGCCTTCTTCCATTAAATCATAAGTAGAAACCACTTGAGCATAAGGACCAAACAAACCCTCTAATTGTAATCTATGTACTTGACTGTTATCTAATGTACCAGTCGTTCCGAATCTATAGGTGACATCTTTCATCTTTTCTAAGATGCTTGTAAGTGTTTTTGCTTTGAATAAATGTGCCTCGTCACCTACGACTACATCATATTGATTCATCCATTCTTTGGGTGCTTTACTGAAAGATTGCCAAGTCGATATGGTCACATCAGCATCAAAATATTCTTGACCAGAATAGATCTTACATATAGGTTGATCATAACCATATTCTGCAAAGTCCTTTGACATTTGCTCAACCAATGAAGTAGTTGGTACGATAATCAATGTCTTACAATCATCTTCACCTGTTGCTCTTGCCTTTTTATGCTCATACCAACGATGAAGCATATAGATAATTAAAGACTTACCACTAGCAGTAGGAGATACCAACAGTCGTCTACCCTTAGAGACTGCTCTCTGTACTGCTTCTATCTGATAATCTCTTGGTTCAAAGGGCAGATCTAATAGTTTAGACCATTCTTTTATTTCATCGAAAGTGCGATTCTCTGCACGATTAACTTCGCCATCAGTTTCAAGTTGATAGTTATGCTCTTTGCAAAACTCATGTATGTATGGAAAGAGACCGACATAAATCCTATGGGTCTTAATATTGAAGAGTCTGATATATCCGTCCCAGAATCTATTACGCACTGCTGGCATAAACTTAGCACCTGGAACTTCGAATGAAAAGAAGTCATATAACTCTCGGCAGATACTGTCATCAGCATCTACGACCATATAAACTTCATTCACCTTAGTGAGTTGAACTTTCATTACCTATATGGGAACCCTTGTACCCATCCTACTAATGATATGCGTGTTCCTGAGATAACAGGTTGAACCTGATGAAATAGGAAAGAAGGAAATGCTAAGAATGTTCCTTTCTGTTTACCTGACCATGGAACTGTAGTGATCATCCTATCTAGATCAAGTTTTGTACGACCATTCTCTCTACCGAGTTCCCAATACTGTTTAGTCGGTTCTAAGAATTGAAAGTTTCCACCCTCATATTCCATAGGATCTGTCAACTGTATGACCCATGACAGTTTACGATATCTGCCATCATCACCTATTTCTCCACCATGATCAGCATGCCAGTGATAATAACCACCTTTCTCACCGACTGGTGCACCATTGTAAATGGTGTATTGTAAATTCTCTTGATAGCATAAATCAAAATACCAACCTGCCTCTTCGTTTGCTTGATTGGTAAGTTCTACGATTCTATCCATCAAATGTTTTGGAAGTCTGTCAGGTTCGAACCAACCTGTTGCTGATTTGCGTGACTTTATTTCTACACCACCATCTTGCTTGGCATCTGGATCATTCGGACCCAATCCCACTTTTGCTGGTGATATGTTGATGTGTCTGGCAAGTTCATGAAACTGATTGCACTCATCTATGGTGAGAGCATTAGGAATTTTGTAAAACACATTCGGCAATATCATTAAGCACCTGCCATAAACTTTCGCCACTCAATAATGTTCTTAATAGATTGATGTCTCCATTTTAGCATATCAATAATTTCAGAAATGTATTCTATAGTAATCTTGGCAATGTCTAATTTGTTTTTCATAATTTGCAAATCTTTATCACTTTCGAAGAAGTAATTGAAATCACCTTTCATAATCTTAAGTCCATTGAAAGGATCATAATCCCAACCAAGATCTTCGATCTCTGATTGTGATAGTTTGCCATTGAACCATAACCACTTGTTCTTAAGCAGTTCTTTGTATTTCAAATTCAATTTTTTCTCAACCAACTTCCAGTCAGTTAAGTAGTCAGAGTATTTAGCATGAAGTTTAGGAACTTCTAGTGTAGTTGCGTCTAACTCAATATCATTGATGGAACATTCCTCTGTCCATTCTATCTTGATCTGTTCTAAAGATTTCATGTATACCTTTGTATTTAATATGTTTACAATCCATGTCTTTTATCCATGGACCACCTCTTGTGTAGTGAACAGCACCAGCATTATAAAATTCTGATTCTTCACTATAACCCTCACACCAATTCCATCTATCTGGGATAGCACCAATCTTATTAGCATTAGTCCATTGGAACTGATGTAAGTATTGACCAGACTCAGTATTAATGACCTCTGGTGTCAATTTTTTACAGTCTTCATGAGCATTGTTAAACACCATAAGACTAGACCATAACTTTTTAGGATACCAAACATCCTTTTCGTTTCCTAGTTTTTGTCTATACCCTTTATCACTGAAGTCGTGTTTAACACAGGCAACTGCCTCGTCATGATTGACCGACATCAGTAAAGGACTAGGATCTTCTAAGAAGATAAAGTCATCGTCTACAAATACACTAATGCCTTCATAATTTTGAAGATATGGTATAAGGAAGCGACTGTATGTAAACTCAGTTGATTGATTGGCATACTCTCTTGTATACTCTGGTATCTTAGATATGTCTAGATACTTAATGGTAAAGGGATGCGTCCACTTTTCAATAGATCTTTCACATGCTTTAGTTGCCTCGCCATGTCTAGAATCATATCCTATGTATAAAGTGGGTTTGTTTTCAAACATGGGTCTTATAAGGTCATAATGAGCATCATAGTTGACTTGATAATTTATGGTCTGAAAACACTCCAAATTACCCCATCCTGCCCCATTTACTATCAAATCCAGTTGAAAATCTCCCACTTTATGTACATGATTCTGCCAGAAGATATCAATGTACATTTCGAAGTCCAAAGCATCATAATCCCTAAACATCTCATAAGGATCCCAAACGATACAAGATGGGTTCCAATCTAACCATCGCAGTGAGTTAACTCTTCCTGTTCCAGGATGTATGTGATAATTGAAATTGATTTTAGTTCGATCAAGGTTATCATAAGTCAAAACACCTTGTGGTGGGTATTCTAAACCATTGTTTTTGATATTGTGAATCAGATAATGCATCTTATTGAAATGATACATTCTATTCTGCTCTTCTGTTCTATTTGGTGTGGTAGATCCTATCGTAGTGTATTCATGCTTGTGAGCATAATAGTCTTTAATTCTATGAGTTGTATCTTGACCAGAGTTGTTTATTCTTTGATCAATAACTTTAAGAGGAACATGTCGACATGCTCCAGGGAATGCTTCAAAGTACTCTTTTGCCTCTGGCATGCTTTCGCCTTTGGTTTTCATGGTACCAAAGTGAACACTCTCTCGTGGGTAATCTTCAAATATCATAATGTAATCCTATAGTTATTCTACTATATTTAGCAAGTGTTGTAAAGGTGGTTTAAGACTTATCTTCGATTGTAAAGTATGTAAATCTAAAATTAACACTTCCTGACAATACAGCAACATCAGTACTCTCACTGTTCATTTGAAACCCACCCAAAGCAATAGGGAAAGAGTCATAGAATCTAATGTACCTATTGGGGTTGTTCTTATTCGTGTTGATCACTAATGTAATATCTTCATACTGTTCTAGATCAGAATTTGTGCCAGTGTAAGCATTAGTCGATGTTGATGTAGTTCCTGTGAGGTTCTTAAATGTTTCAGGATCATTCGCAGGAGTAATTGCTCGCATCCAGTCATAGACTTCTTTATAGTTTGCCATGTCCTCATCAATAAGATAAGTGACACTGAGATCCATAAATGTAATCTTATCTCCTGGATAGTATGCATTCACACCGATGTTAGTAGCAAAGATTGCCTCGGAAAAACTAATATCAGGAACTGTGACTGATGTACAAAAGAATTCTACATTAGGCAGTCTGGGTATCAGCAGTCTAAATGCAGTTGGATGTAAGAATGATTTGTTTGTTGGTGTTGCCATAGTAAGTATTTATACAAAAAAAAGGGCAGATAATCTGCCCTTTAGAAAACAACTAATTGTTTTTATAGAATGTTTGATACAGCCATTTTTCTGTAGTAGAAATTTGTTCCAGCTGAAGCAAGACCATCTGAAGGAGTTGATCCTACGAATGGGTTTGAGATCATTCCATATCGAGTTTTGAAACCGATTTTTGGTTGGAATGTGTTCTCACCTACTGCACGCACCATTTGTAATGGGACGTATGGGCAATAGAAAAGACCTGCGTCATATGGGTTTGTACCTCTGTATCCGACTGTTAAATAGTCAACACCAGCATATGGATCAACATATACTTTGTATCTTCCGTTTAATACACCAGCAAAAGTATTACCAGTGTCGTCTACATTCAATCCTGTTTGAAGGGCAGGAGCATAGTCAAGAACACCTGACATTGCTAGAGCACTAGCGACGTCTGATGAACATAGAACCATGTTTCCTTTACCTCTACGAGATTCTTTAGCAATAGTATTTGCTTCTCTCTCGATTTGGAAAAGAAGTCCTTTGAATTTTTCAACAGACCATCTTCCATTAGCATCTACATCCAAGTTGAATGTACCAGGAGTTGATGTTCCAGCAGCACCAGTTTTTGCCTGGATGTTTACTGTTCTAACAACTTCTCTGTTGATTTCTGCTAATATTTCTGAAGATAGAATATTTGCTAATTCTGCTTCTGCGTCAAGACCGTGGATTGCTTTAAGGTCTTGTGCTAATTCCATTGTGTATTCTGCTTTTAATGCTCTTGATTTTGCAGTAACAGTTGCTTTCTCGATTGAGAATGCCATTTCTGCGAAAGAGTTAGAAGAAGAGTCGCCCAATGCTTCAGCAGTTGCTGAAGTCATACCTGTTCCAGTTGTATCTTCATATGATGGTGAAGATGCGTCAAATGGATCAGTGATCTGTGCTGATAAAGGACCAGCAGCAGTTGGGTTTGCAGCACTGGAGTATCCAGTGTCTGGCTCGTTGATGCCTAATGCTTCAGTTTTGCTTGTTCTAGCAACTGTAGGATAGTCGTTGTATCTTGCTTTCATGGCAAAGATAAGACCTGTAGGACCAGTCATTGGCTGGACACCACAAATGTCATATGCGACTAAGTTAGGCATTGCTCTTCTAACCAAAGAGATTAAAATAGGATCCCAATTAGAAATAGGTGATCCTGTTGAATTTAAAGGTGCTGCTTCTGCTAACATTGCAGCATCTTCCTGTAATGCTCTCTCTTGATTTTCGAGAATTACAGTAGTGACTGCCTTTCTGTAGGAGTCCTTGATCTCTGGGACCTCAGGATGCTCTAGAATAGGCGACCACTTTTCTTGTAAAGATTCTGTCATAAACATTTTCTGTACATTTCTCCTTTATAGGTTATAGTGGTTTAACCTTTGATACAAAGTCGGCATATTTTGCCATTGTAGGATCAACGATTTTTGCTTCTCCAGTAGTTTCTACTGTATCAGTCCATTCGCTGTCTCCTTCAACACTCTCTGTCAAAGATTCTTCGTTTTTCTCTGTTGGAAAATATGCTTCTTTGATTTCAGAAACTTTGGTTACAAAGTCTTCTTTATCTTGGAAATCAACTTTTTCACTTAGAGAAAGTAATTTTTCTTTCTGTGCTTCAGATAAATCTGCACATGCTTCATTGACAACAGTCTCTCTTTGGAATCCGTCAATCTCTTCTTGAAGTTTCATATTTCTTTCAACTTCAGAGTTTAACTTTTCTTCCATTTCATCAAGTCTGTTTGCCAATTCGTCCATCACGTCGTACTTCTCTTCAGGTACATCAACATAATGTTCTACGAACAATGTTTTTAGTCCTTCGATGAAGTTCTCAGTCATTTCGGATTTAAGACCTCTCTCAATTGCGAGTTCGTTTTCTTTTACCCACTCTTCTGCAACATATGAGAGATACTTATCAACTTGCTCTGAAAGTGCAGATTTGCTTTCTTCCACTGCAGTTTGATGTTCTTTTGAGTAGTTTTCTTCGAGATCTTTTTTAATTGCCTCAACTTTAACTGCTACTGCAGATTCAAAGATAGTTTGTGCTTTTGCTTTGTTCTCTTCATCTAAGTTTAGAGAGTTAGCAAGTGCTTCGACGTCTTCGTTGACTTCAACTTCTTTGATAGCATCTTCAAGTTCTTTTTGAACTTCTTCGTCCATCTCGTCTTCGTCTTCTTCCTCTTCCTCATCGTCAGAGTCGTCTTTTTCTTCTTTCTTTGCTTCGTTTACAATTAAATCGAATTGTTCAGCAACTGACTCTTCGTCAGCATACTTCAAGTGTTCTGCGATTGCTCTTATGAGTTCTGCTTTAGTAGACTCTTCCATGTCGTCGTCGTCTTCGTCGTCGTCATCTTTTTTGTCTACCATCTTGTCATAAGATGCTTTAAGTTGTTCTTTGTCCATATCTTTGAACTTGTTGACCATTGCTTTGATCATTTCAACTTTAGAATATGTTTCTTCAATAGAAGTTTCTTCTTCGGTTGCAACATCTTCTTTAACTTTCTCAGGAGACTTGTCGCCACCGTCTTGATCACCTTTTCTTTTTGGTGATTTTTTGTTATCAGATGCTTTCTTAACTGATGCTACTGCTTTGTCAACAGGATTTTCGTCTGGAGTTACAACTTCGCTCTTGCCTTTTCCGATCTCTTCTTCGTCAGATGATCCTTGCTTAGGATGAACTTTGTCACCCTTTTCAGCACCTTTCAACTGTGCGTCTTGTTCTTCTAGATCAAGTTCGTTGTTTTTAATGTTCTCAGCCATTTCGAATTTCTCCTATTATCTGAGTTATCGTTATACTCATACCAAACTATTTATATGTTACAGACTTCTAATAAAGTCGTTCCATACTCGTAATTTGGCTTCTTCCAACTCAGATGCTTTAGCAGTATCAACATATTGTTTATACTGTTCTAACTTCTGTGCCTTTAGAATACCATTTTCCCAGATCCATTCTACACCCTCCATGATACCATTAACAAAGGCATCAGGTGCGGAAGGATCCGCCACGATATCAGCAGCAGTTGCCAACTGAAAATCGCCTTTTACATATTGGGCACCACCTTTTTCTTCGAGAGAACCAAGTCCTCTAGATGATACACCAAGTTTTGCACCATCGTCAATCAAGTTCTTTACAATAGAACCCATTGGGGTGCTTAAAATCTTTGCTTCTCCCACAAAGTTATTCCCATCTTCTTCTAACTTAGTTATGAGATGAGATGCTCGATCGAGGTTTATAGTTGGTCCTTGTGGGTGACCTAACTCACCAAATGCACGATCTTGCTTAATAAATTCTTTAGTGTATCTAGCAACTTCTTCTGCTAACACTTTCTTAGGGTAAACTCTACCATTACGATTTTTGATTTCAGATTGCATGAATACTCCACGAATCTTGTAATCTTTCTTACCATTTTCGTTTTCTTCTATTATGCAACCCAATTCATTAGTTGTAAATTCTGATATTAGTTTCATCTTAATCCCTCCATAGGATCAAACCCTTCTGATTTCATTTGCTTAAAGATTTTAACTAAGTCTTTTACATTTGACTCAGCATCTCTAAGATCCTTATATGGTCCAGTTTCTTGACCATCTACATAAACAAATGTATCTTTACCCTTTTGTGTAAAGATTACATCATACACTTTTCCTACTATGCGTTCTTTTTTAGACTTGAGTTTCTTATGACCTCTTGGCAGTTTAAATACTGCCTCGTCTAACACATTTTGGAAAGTGCTAAATTTATGCATCTTCTGCTGGTTCTGGTTGCTGATCAGTCCAACTTGTTGACATCTCTACTCTTTTCATGTCAACTGCTTCTTTTGCTTTCGCCATCAAAGCAGATTTCAAATGTTCACCTGCCTGATTTAATTCACCTGCATCAATAGCATCTATTGCTAGTTTTACTGTATTGTCTGCCATCATTATCTCCTATTATATTCCAAAGTTATCATCGTCACCCTCTTCTTCGGGTTCTTCTGCTTTCTCCTGATCAATCTGCTTATCGATATCTTTTATATCATCATCAGACTGTAGAAGAACTCTCTTACGAATAAATTCTCTAGAGTAATACTTACCGACATATTCGTCGATTTCTCTCAGAGTATTTAACCTTTCTCTGAGAACCTCAGTCTCCTTCATCTCAGTGAAGTGATTGTCGTCATTAAAGTTATAATTAATGAACTGCTTAATCTCTTCGAACTCTTCTTTTTTCATGATTCCTTTCAGAACCAGTTGAGTTTCTAAGATGTCGTTAAAGACTCGACCGAACTTCTTACGAATACGATCGATAAATTTAGAGAACTTTACTTCGTCTCTAGTAATCTCAGATGCTCTACCTAGTGAGAACCCTGTATCGGATTCTAATCTACTGATAGGAACATTCAGAGATTTGTACAGTTTTTTCTGGAAGTATTGGATATCTTCTATCTCAGATAGATTCTGTCCTCCAGGAAGTGTGGTGATTTCTGTACCTCTACCACCTTCTCGTCTTGGTAACCAAAAGTCTTCAAGCATAGACATGTGTTTGCGATCATCTTTAATCTCTCCAGTATTTGCATTGTAGACCAGTTTATTTCTATACTTGGTCATTACATCAGCAAGATACTGCTCTGCTTTTGCCTTTGGTAAGTTACCAACATCGATGTAAAAGATTCTTCTTTCTGGTGCTCTAGTGATTCTATAAATCACCAAGGCATCTTCCATCATGCGCAATTGATTAGCAGGTTTTATTGCTTTATGCAGATAACCTACTACTGCGTTCTTGTTGTAATCAAGAAGTCCAGATGTCACAAAAGTAATTGCTTCAGGTGCAATCTTTAAGGTTTGCCCTGATGCTCCACCACTATTAGCGAATCCATTATCGTTAAAGACAAAGAACTCTTCCACTTTCTTTATCTTCTCCATGCCAGTACGAGCATCTTTTTCTTTTTCGACTTCTCGTACCTTTTTGATCTTCAAAGGATCGATGTTTCTTATTTCAACGATCCCTTGTTTGAGTCGATCTTTGTTAACCATTTTGTGGAAGTATATCCTTCCATCTACATACCACTTTCTAAAGAGGTCATGCCCATTCTGGTTAAAATGTAGCATTGACACTATGTTTTCGAATTCGTCACGCACTTTATCTTTGATAGCATCAGAAAGATCAGTCTTATCCATATTGATGTCGATGATCTGTTCTTCAGTATCACCTGTAATGGATTCATTTACAATATCATCTATTGCTGAATCACATTCAGGGATGAGGGACATTTCACGATATCTTCGTATAAGGTCTGCCTCATTCTTAATGGCACCTTCCATATCGATGTACTGCCCTTGTGCAGCACCTGTGATAAATCCAGGTGTTTGCTGTATGACAGGTGTGCCATCATCTTCAACAGGTGGAACAAATGAAGGTGCTTTCTCTTTGTTCAGTATCTGTTTGTTTTTTCGCTGTATTTCGAATCCGAATAATTCCATAATGTATATTTAGTTCTTAAACTACATGCTCCCAGTGTGAGAACTGGAATTCAACAGTAAATGTTTCAAGAGCATCAACAGTTTCGTAAGATAAATCTATACCTGCGATGTTGCTTGGGAACATATTGAAGAATTCGTATCTTGCTAACACACTGTCATCTTTATGTAGTTGTTCAACATATGCTCGTGAGAGCAAATAGTCAGTTGAGGTTGCACCCTCTCCACTGTCTAGTTGTTGGATGTCTGTTTGCCAGTCTTCTAATTGATTTCTAGCACTGAACTCGACATCATTAATTATTGTTACAGTCCAAGGTTCGAATGTTCTATCTCCTGCGAGTTTTAACTGATGCCCTCTGAAATTCACAGGCACAGTGCCTATGGTTGCAGCAGGTATTTGTGCTGCTTGGCATAGAAATTCGATTTTGGCTCCAGATCTAGGGATAAAAACTCTAAATCTGTTTGCTCTAGGACCACCACCTATTAGTTGTGCTTTAAATTGGTCTATTGTTGCCATTTCCTATACTCCTTACACAGCACCATAAATCTCTTCAAATTCGACGCCACTTCTGGCAGCAACGAAATTGAGAGTTATGAAGTTAATTGATCTTGCAGGTTTGATGAATATCGAAGCAACGAATTCGTTGCCGTCTACAACTGCGTCTGTATTGTTTGTTTCATCACATACAACAGCGAAGTCATATATACCTCGTCTGCTTTGAACTTCTCTTAAGAAAGGTTCAACAGCACTTCTGAATGATGCTCTTGTAAAAGGATCATTGAACTCAAAGAGTTGTGCTTTAGCAGCAGTAGATATTGCTTTCTCTAATACGATGAACAATCTTCTTACATTAACCCTATCAAAAGCAGAAGGCACTGTTAACATAGTTTTGTCACCAAATAGTACTGTACCCTGTCCAGGGAAAGTAACTACAGGGTTGACTCTTGCTTTGTACAATGTGTCTCTGTTTGCTTTTTGAGGTGAGAATGCTAATTTTGTTACACCGAGATATTGTCCTCTGCTGAATCCAGCAGGTGAGAACCATGGATCTCTTAAAGTATCAGATCTTGCTGCGAGTCCTGCTGTGTGACCACATGCTGGAACCCAAACATATCTATCGTTGTACTTGTCATATATGTACAACCAGTTTCCGTCCATCATTGCATATGAAGATGAACTTGCTGTATCAGCAGTTGTCTTGATGTTAGATGTAGCAGTAGATTCTGTTACATTAACACAGTCACCTCTTCTTGGTGACATATATGCTATACAGTCTAATCTGTTTTCTGTGATTAAAATTGCTTGATTGGTTAGTGTTGTCCAATCTGCCAATAGGTCTTGCTCAGTTCCAGCACCATTGTCTGTATGAGAAGATCCTACGATAAGGAAAGAGATATCTATTGTATCTCCATCTCTAAAGAATGATTGCCATGCTGCATATTTCTGCGCAGCAGTTGGTAATCTTCCGTCCGCACCACCACTTAGTGATGCATTTTGTGGTAAATCAGGTACACCAAATGCAGATGATACTGATGCAGCAAATGTTCTTTCTTCTGCTGCTCCAGATACTATATCTGTATCATGACCTGTCCACCAAATGTAGTTAGAACCACTTTCAATTACATCTCTATAATAGTTAGATGCTCCGAAAGTGTCTTTTGCATCCGATGCTTTTGATACGAATGCAAACTTTTCTAATATTGTTCCTACTGTTCCTGAGATAACACCATCTTCGTCAACTACACATACATGTAATTGATCATTAGTAGTACCAGCAGCAGTTGCCTGTGCTGATGTACCAGGAGCACTGTCAAATTGACCAGCAAACTCCCATTCTCTTGAGATGTTAACAGCGACGGATGATCCGTCAACTGCAGAAACGAGTCCTGTTCCAGATGGTTGACCCAATGCTTCTATTGTTAAAGAAGTCGCAGCAACTGCTGTGACTTTATATTTCTGAGAGTCATCACCAGCAAACCAGATTTTATCGCCAACTAAAAAGTTAGCATCTGCGTCTGTTATTGATGTGATTGATGTAGCACCAGCAGCATTGTTTGCTGCAGTTGTGTCTGCATTGTCTTCAGAATAAGCATTAGAACTAGCACAACTTGAAACTTTAATTGAGTTTCCTAAAACTCCAGCATGTCTTGAAGTCCAAGCACCAACAGTTGCGTTTAAATCACCATCTTTATAAGACTCACTATATTGAGTTGAGTTCTTCAATAATGATGTTGTTGCACCAGCAGCATTCGCTGAGTACAACCCTGTTGTTGCTAATCGAACTACTTTAAGATCGTTTGCGTAGTTTAAGAAACCTGCTGCAGAGTAGTACTCTTCAGCACTTGCGTTTGTGTTGGCTGGTTGTCCGAATGTCTCTGCCAATAAAGATTCACTAGTAATAGTGATAACTTCATCCACAGGACCCCATCGGAAATTACCTGCATAAGCACCTGTCGTGCTTGATACTGCAGGCACAACATTAGTCAAGTCAACTTCTTTGACCTGTATTCCAGGCGATACTTGAAATGCCATGTTAATTCTCCTATATGCGACCGCAAAGTCAGATTTCAAAGAGTATTTATAAACTTTTTGATCTTACAACCAGTTTTTGTAAGGGTCTAATGAATCAGAATTGTCATCATGTACCCAGACATTGCCGTCTGCATCTTTTTGTATTGTTGGTTCGACTGCTCTACTTTGGTCTCCAAAGACACCCACTGGTAAAACATCGTCCTCTATTTGTTTTTGTTGCTCAAGATATATCATCTTTTTCAATTCTATATCAGTTAAATGTTCAAAAAATGGTGTGGTTGCAAACCATGCAAACATCACACAATTCATTACTAAGTCGTCATGATTCCCACCATCTGCTTCCCAAGACTGTCCTTTAGAGACAAATGTGGTAAACTCTTGGATGGTATGAGCATCATGTAATATAAGTTTATTCTCTTCCAATAATTCCTTAATGGTAGAACAACCTATGCGTTTGACCTTTTTAGTCATTGTAACACCAATGCCCTTTGCTTTGATTGTACTCTCTACAAAAACATTGCTATATTCTATATCGTAGTACAGTTGATTACATACAACTGAACCCTCGTTGTTGTTCTCGATTATGACTAATGCTTCATTAAAAGCAGTAGCATATTTCGCTATAATGTCAGGAAACAACAAAGGACTCATTACATTGTCTCTATATGTTGCCACCTGCTCAAATGGTTGCTGATCAATATTAAATATTGTAAATGTAGAGTAATCTTGACCTCTACCCATTGACACGTCTACTGTCATCACATACTTACATCCTTCAACAGGTTGTCTATATATGCGGACACTATCCTTTTGCCATGTAACATCTTCTGCCATCATACCCAAAAGGGTGTTAGCATTAATGAGTGTATTACCTGTTCCTAAGAACGAATTACCAAACTCTTGCTCAAATTGTAACTCAGAAGTATTCGCAATGGTTGATTTTTTCCATTCATCATCTCTTCCAGGCACATCCCACCAATCGATTTGATAATGCTTATACTCAGATGTACCATTCATTGCACCCATATAAATTTTATGGTACATATTACCCACACCATTTGCTGTTGATGTGATAATCACCTTAGACTTAGAACCTGATGTAACAACAGGATAAGTAGAGGTGTAGAATGTTTCTGCGTTTTCTACAAAGGCAAACTCATCAAGATAGAGTAAATTAACAGAGAGACCACGAATGGAACTACCAGATGTTGCTGAAGCAATAATTTTGCTATTGTTTTCAAACTCTAAACTTCCTTTGTTCAACACTTTAGTTCCAGGTTGCAAAAAGAAAGGGATGTTCTCAAGCATGGTTGTTATCCTTGCCAACATCTCTCTAGCAGTAGCACCTTTGTTTGCTAAGACTGCGATCGTTTGCTCTGGATGAAACAATGCGTACCATAATAAGTACGCACAAACAGTGATTGACTTACCACTTTGTCTACATGCTAATACAATACTAAATCGATTCTCATCAAAATGATTAATCAACCCATCTTGGTATCCTCTCAGATTGAAAGGAACTAATCCTTCATCAAGTGAAATGATTTGAATGTGGTTCTGGATAAAATGTGCTGGACTCTCTAGACATCGTTGGTACTCAAGTACCATCTCTTCAGTCCAGTCATTTTGTACACCTGCTCGTTTTACACGAGGGTTTCCTAGATACCCCTCACTCATTTATCTCAACCAAGAAATACCTGATTCCCCCTGTATTACAGGATCATCTATTTGGATTATACCATTTTCCCAGTTCTTCTTCACATCTTCAGCATAATGTATGCTTTTGCCTGGAAGATGTCTATCTTCTATCAATACACCATCCTCATAAAGATCTACTACATAGATCTCTTTCTCTCGGATGACTGCGTGTCTATTTTCAATTTTACTCATCACGAATTTTATCCTTTAAAAATTTTTGTAGTTCTGCTGTAGAACCTATAAACAAATTGTTGTTTGTCGTGCCCACAGATTCTTGTGGGGAATCAATCTTTTCCAACTCTCTTATTTGTTTTTGTAGAGTTAAAAGTTTTTCTGCTGTTTCTCCAACTGTTTTGATCAACTGTCCTGCGACTTCGTAAGTTCTAGGATGTTCAGTTTCTTTAGCAAGTTCTAAGATACCATCTACAGCATCTTGCCCTCGTTCAACTAAGTTGTATAACACCTCTCTACCATAAGTCGCATCTTTATCTGCTTCTTTGGTCCTTTTGGTGGGGTCGTTATAAACAGTGGGAAGTTTCTTCTGAGTTTCGTCTATTTCTGCGTTAATATCAAGAAGATTGTTTAGTTTATCGTCTATTTTGCTCATATTTTTTCATCATCAATAACTTTCGTCATCATAGGTGCTAGGACTAAATTCTTCATAGAAATTTACATCCTCTGCTACTACATAAGGATCATCTGGATCCACCCCACCGACCACTATAAGTTGCTGGTTGTCAGTGAGTGTCACACTTGCACTGAGTGTAAGTGTAAGACTATTTATTGCTTGTATAGTTGGGTTGGTTTCGTTGCCTGTACCAAACACTGTATAACTTGTAGCAACTGTATCGGGAACTGTGTCCAAAACTACTGTGGTTGAATTATTGACTGCACCATTCACAGTCACTGAAGTTCCAGGTTGATAATGTCTTACTTTCTTAACAAGTCCTGACGCATCTTGTGATGTGGTAGTAAATGCTGCAGTTCCATCACCAATATATATACCCTCTTCTACCTTTGTAATAACTTTACCTGTATTGACAGGTCCATAGAAATATGTCTTCATCAAAAATGATAAATCATAAGTTAAAATTCTACGAGATAAAAAATCACTCTCATAAGAATCTGATTGACTTACACTTTCTAGAATGATAGGAACATCTCTAACATCAGACATCAAAGGAACAGTCGACATAGCAACTGTATACTCTGGTTGGAAATATGGTAAGATTTGTTCTACGATCTGTAAAGCATCTTCTTGGTTTCTTGCCATAATAGACAAGTTGAAATTTAGATTGTATGGTGTAGGAATGTATTGATAACCACGTGAGGGATTTGTACCAGCACTTTCAGTTGTAGATATATCCTTCACCAAACGAATGTTTCTGTTTTGTGATCTAGCAGAATCATAATTAAACCCTGTCAACTCAAATGCCATTCGAGGTAAAGTAATTGCTGTTCTGTTTAGATCGTTCAGATCAGGTTCAGCATTTATTCTTGCTAACCATTTTTGTTTGGGTCCATATTGAATAGGAACTTTAATTTGCTGTAAAATTGTATTGTCTGCTTTTACTCTACGCACTGTGATATTATTGAAGAGTGTACCAAATACAGATACAGACTTCTTTACAGTTTCATGGTAAAAGTAAGTTCCGAACATTATGTATTCTCGTTGATATAATCCTGCATTTGTTGCACTGTTTGTAGTGACTCTGCTGTATCATCGTCAATGGTGAAGTCATATTCTTCTTCTATATCCATGATGATCTCTACGATAGATAATGAGTCTGCACCCAAATCTTCTACGATGTGTGATTCTGGTTTGATGTCTTTAACATCTACATCAACACGATCTGCTATAATTCTTATTAAGTCCATTAATTTACCTCTCCGAATGGGTTTGTTTCACTGAAGTCTAGATATGAATTGCCCTGTGTATCGAACTCTTCATTTTGTGCTAGTGAGTCATCAGCAAACTCTAAGTCATCACCCACAACTTCTACCGACCATGATGCTGCAGATTCGACACCAACGAAGGTGTTATTGACAGCAAAGGTTAATGTAGTCATGTTTTGTAAGTAAAGAACTCGAGTTGGTTTGTCCCAGTAATTAACTTCACCAACTACAGTACCACCCACAGTGATTTGTTCACCCACAGTGAATGTACCTGTACCACCTGAAGTCATAGTAAATTTCTGAGTATATGCATTTTCAGTTTCAGATGCATCAACCCCAGCGATACCTGTATCAAAGTCATCTTGATTGTATTCGTAAAGTTCGCATTGACATTTGAACACAAATAGTTTGCCTACTTGATAGAATGGGTTCTCATGTTCTACAAATTTAATTTCAAACATTGAACCTGAAAGAGGGAAGTAAATAAGATCTCCCTCGTTGGGTCTATAAGAAGATGCTAGGTTTTCATCTAGGGATACAAATCGTTCCCAACTGCGTACTGAAATTATAAAGGTTGCTGAGTCTCTAATCTCTACACCAAACTTACTAAAGAGATCTCCTTCTCCTTCAAACCCTTCAGTGTTTTCTATGTATGCTTCTATAGAATAAGCATCGCCATAAGTGCTGCGAACATCTTCTACAAAGATGCCTTCTTCTTCTGCAACTTCTCGTGGTAAATAAAATGTTTCATGACCATACATTCTGAGTGACTCGACGACCAAATCCTCATAGAGCATTTGTTCTCCGTCCACTGCATGGTTGAAATATACATTTGTCGGCATGATATTATCCTATCATATAATCAAGTGGCAACTCATAGTTGTTTCTTGATTCTTCTTCTAGTTTTTCAATCTCTTGGTTTGCTTCTTCTAGTATTCTAGTTGAGTTTAAAGTGACACCACCAGGAAGTGCTATTCCTTCAAACTTAGATAAGTTTTGACCCCATTGTCTTTTAACTAAAGCAGTCGCATACTTCTTCAACCATATATCATTATAGATATCGGTAAAGGTTGATGGATCTACTTTGCGATAACATTCAATAAGAAAGTATTCTCCAGCACTTACTCTGGCATTATCCATATCAAGATACAATCTGTTTTGATGTTTGTTGAATCTGATAGGAACATTACCTACAAGTGTCATGTCTAGTAAGTTTAAGTGTTGCTGTAATTGTTCGTAATAAAGGACAGAAGTGGACTGTAGATCGTACAAGTCATTCAATCGTAATTGATACCTGATATCAAACATATCCATAGAGTTTCTGTCATTGAAAGGGAATATTCTAAGTACTGATAATACAGACTCTGGCATTACAAGATAATTCTTTTGTTCACCAAAGGTTTGACCTGAGTAATCGTGCGTTCCAGTTGTGGATGCATCTTGAGAAGCATCAGTCTCAAATGTGTTTAACCAAGTTGAATCAACTTGATGTTTGAGGTAAGTTCTTATTGCACCATCGTAATGATATTCTGCGAAGTACTGTAGAGCATCATCAATTCTATCATCGAACTGATCATCGTCCACATTGATTTCTACAACTGGGAAACCCAATTGTCTCTTAATAAAAGATTTAAAGGTTGCTCTTGAGTTAGGTGCTGCCATAGTAATGTCTCCATTACTATTTATACGAAATTAATCTCTAGTTGCTAGACGATCTAGTTTTGCATCAATTCTATCAATCGCATCCATCATTCGTTCAAAAGATCTTTCAAATTCACTCTTGGACACATAATCTTTCGCGATCTCTTCACGAGTTTTGTTGATTAGAATATCGATCCTCTTCACTTCATTGCTCATTGATCTTACGATGAATGCAACAGGTGCCAAAATAAAAGTGAGGAAGATATTCCATAGAAGTTCTGGATCTATGGGCATATGCTCTCCGTTAGTTTGAAGTATTTATATGATAGGATTCCCTGTAAGAGGGTCTATTTTGAACTCATATTCATTTGCAGGTACTATCGAAGGGGTCTCTTCACCAATTTTCATTTTGTTTATTGCGTGCCAATCAACATTGAAAGATATAGAGTATCTTCTCTTGTCAGTGAAGTTTGGTTCTACCATGTGCATTGCACCTGATGGGAATAGAATGAGCATACCTGTTTTGGGTCTTACACGAAAATCAGTTCGAGATCTATCATTATAGAAAGGCATATCGTTTACATATTTTGGATTTGAATCTATGAATTGTATATCACCCTCATCTCCATCAGCATGTATGTAAAAAACTCCACTATACCAACAACCATTGTGTAAGTGAGGAGCATTCCATGCATGTTTATCATTTATGTTGCCCCAACTGTTTCCCATTCTCTGGATAAAGTTTCTCCCACCACCATAGTAAGGTATAACTTCTTCTTCAAATAGTCTATTGATTCTGTTAAACAGTTTTACAAATGTTGGATGACTATCTATACCATCATTAGATTGCCAACCAGTGTATTGGTTTGAAACTTTACGACCCACAGGATCTTTCTTACGCATATCATCCATTGTTTCTTTTAACTCTAGCATGTAATCTGAATCTACACCTTGTCTAGGATGTAATTCTGGGTTGAGTAAATCCCTAAAGAACAATGGTGTAGGGAATAATAGTTTAACTGACATTATTTAAAGTCCTTTTTTTGCCACATGTATTTTCTATATGAACCTGTTATACCATATTTAGATAACTTTCCATCATGATCTTCTCGATGTCTCGAGTATTCTTCCATGTTAGGGTTCTTCCAATAGTCTGCGTAATCTACTCGAGTAGATGATGTCCAACTTTCCCTCTTAAAAGGAAACAACTGAACGATAGGAGTGCCTTCTGGTATTGTAAAAGTCTTTCGCACTTTAGGATACATAATCAACTGAGCATTAAGATCACCACCCTTAAACTTGTCTGTATCTATAATGCCTTGCCATGCTGAAATGTATTCATTCGCGAACAAAAATGGATCTAAGTACAGAGTCGAGTACCCATCAGGAGTTCTTACTGAAAAAGGCATGTTCATTTTGATTGCATCATTTTGAACTCCAGGCATCATCGCAAACTGCCTAAAAGGATGAGACTGTGATTCCCAAACTTCATGATGAGGGCATTTCATTTCAAATGAAGTTTCTTTTTCCGCAATCTCGTCACCATAATATTGAACAATCATATCTCTAACTGCTACAACATAATACCCTGTCGTAAGTATATCTTGCATAGCAGGACAAGATCTAATAGTAGATCCTGTACCATGACCATCACCCATGTTTTCTACGATCTTAGTTTTTTTCCACCAATCAGGTTGAAAATCTTTAGCAGGTATTGCTTCAAAATCTTTCTTAACTCTTTCGTCAAATGTAACAAATTCTATATGTGGCATTTTATTCTTCTAGTATAAGTTCTGCTTCACTGCCTCTGACCACTAACGACTGTCTGTTATGATAAGTTGTACCAACAGGAGCATCAGCACTATGTGGTATTCTTCCATCAAACATTAACAGTCTATTGGGTTTATAATCGATAGCATGTATCTGATGCTGTAACAAATTATCGTGGAACCCCACTTCTCGTTTTGCTTTTTCATCATATATACGCAGTTGACCACCCCATTCTTGTTGCCAATGCAGGTTGTTGTAATAAAGAAAGGAAATGTTTTGATCGTCTTTGTCTTGACAGTCTTCATGAACTGTACCTTGTAATCCTATGGTTTGCCCATTCATGCCTGCGTAATCAAATCTTTTCCAACTAAATCCAAATTCAGATTGCAATCTGTTGTCTATAGTTTTAGCAAACCAACCATAATCATCGAGTGGATCATCTCTTGTGTAATCTTCTCTATAAAAAGTGATACCCCAAAATTTGTGTCGTATCTGCCCTGCTCTATCTACTTGGTTTGTTTGATTCCATCTAGCACAATGTCTGACACATGAGTCAAACCAATAATGAATATCAGGGGATAACCAATTATCAAATACATGAATGTCAGTTAAAGGCAGACTTTGTATTTTAAATGGTTCATCGTGATAGATGACTTCCATTTATTTTTCCTCGTCGCTGGCAGTAAGGAATTCTGGCATCACAGGTCTGAGCGATGCCTTTTGGTAGTAATCAAAATCTTGTAATTGATCTTCAGGTGCAGCAATAATTTGATTTTTGAGTTCTTCAAAAATTAGGTATGCTTGATCATAAAACTCTAAGCATCTTCTAGCATCAGATCTAAATGGATGATTAGATCCTTCTCTACCTGCCACATTTGCTTCTACAATGTCACCAAACCTCAATCGATTACACATCTCTCTTACATTCTCTGCAGTAAAGTGCCACAAATCATCTGCATATTGTTGTTGTAAACTCACACCCTCTGGTGGTTCAGCATTCAACACATATTTTTCTATAGCATCAATCTCATCATTAGTCAGATCTGTGATTACTTCTTCGTCATCTTTCTTAATGATTTTAATTTTTTGATCATCATAGATAATGTAATCATACTCAAATCCTAGAGTGGGTGCATCTGTTTGTTCATACTCCCATCGGAGTCCTTTCTCATTTCTGAGTTTAAGGGAATTGTCTTGTTGGTAAATAAATGCGATCATAATAAAGTTCTCCTGTACAGTCTATTGTACTATATTTAGTACAAATCGACTAGTGGATTTCAGATTAAGTAATTGGCGTTGCTGGCCAATCAGTTGTACCATCCCATCTTTGAACTATCCTTTGTGCAGGATAAGGTTGTTGGAAAGGATATGGTGCTTGCACTATCGTTTGAGCAGGGTATGGCTGCTGGAAAGGATATGGTGTTTGATAACCTTGTTGATACCCATATGGTTGTTGGAATGGATAAGGTGCATTGTAGTTCTGCTGGTATCCATAAGGTTGCTGGAATGGATAAGGTGCATTGTAGTTCTGCTGGTATCCATATGGTTGTTGGAATGGATATGGTGCATTGTAACCTTGTTGGAATCCATAAGGTTGCTGGAATGGATATGGTGCATTGTAACCTTGTTGGAATCCATATGGTTGTTGGAATGAATATGGAGCATTATAATTTTGCTGATACCCATAAGGTTGTTGGAATCCATATGGTTGCTGAAATGCTTGTTGAAAAGGATAAGGTTGTTGGAATGCATAAGGTTGCTGAAATGCTTGCTGAAAAGTATAAGGTTGCTGGTAAACATAATTCTGCTGAAAAGGTTGCTGGAATGGATAAGGTTGCTGAACATTCCCCTTTGGTCCAGGTATTGGAGTTGTTCCAGTTGCTGGTGTAGTTGCAGGTCTTGCTCCAGGTGTGGGTCTCACACCAGTTGCTGGTGTAGTTGCAGGTCTCACACCATTAGCAGGTCTCACACCAGTTACAGATGAAGTTGCAGGTCTTACTCCATTAGCAGGTCTCACACCACTCGCTGGTCTTTGTGCTGGATAAGTACCACTAGCAGGTCTCACACCACTAGCAGGTCTTACTGCTGGGTATGTACCTGTAGCAGGTCTCACACCAGTCGCAGGTCTTACTGCTGGGTATGTACCTGTAGCAGGTCTTGGTCCAGAAGCAGGTCTTTGTGCTGGATAGGTTCCAGTTGCTGGTCTTGGTCCACTTGCAGGTCTCTGAGCAGGATAAGTTCCAGTTGCTGGTCTTGGTCCAGTAGCAGGTCTTTGTGCTGGAGTTTGACCTGTAGCAGGTCTAGTAGCAGTATAATTCTGTTGTGCTGGAGTTTGACCAGTCGCAGGTCTTGTAGAAGTATAATTCTGCTGAGCAGGGAATTGACCAGAAGATTTTATCCATCCATTTGGAGTTTTAGTATAAATTCCTTCGACAGCAGAAAACTCTGCTGGTCCTGTTTTTACCCATGCCCCACTAGTTGATGACCAACCTGTGGGAGTTTTTACCTGCGAACTCTTTGCCATAATTGCCTATATTTAGTTTGGTTCTAAGAACCTATTTTATTATGCGTAAACAATCCATACATCACCGACTGCACCATCTCCTGATGTAGGAGCAGCAGAGTGAATAAATGTATTTCTTAAAGCACCATCAGAACTACCAATTGTAGTAAATGATGTAGTTGCTTTTCCAGTTAAGGTAGATGTTCCTGCGATTGTAACATTATTAGGTAAACCAATTGTTACAGTAGCATTTTCTGAACCAGAACCTGATATTTCAATCTCATTAGTTGTACCTGAGATACCACCAACATAATTACCTGTTGTATCTGTACCTAATGCTACACTGTTAGCAGCAATAGTTGCCGCAATAGTAAGGTTTCCAGTTCCATCAAAAGAACCAGAACCTGTAACATCACCACTTAAACCTATTGTTCTAGAAGTTTCTAAAGCAGTAGCAGTAGCAGCATTACCAGATGTATCCTGATTACCTGCAGTGTTAACTCCAGGCAAGTTGATATTAGCAGTACCATCAAATGATACTCCACCAATAGTTCTTGCAGTTTCTAAAGCAGTTGCAGAGTCAGCATTACCTGTAACATCACCTGTTAATGCTCCTTCAAAAGTAGCAGCAACAAATGTTTCTGAACCAACTGACCATTTGTCATTTGTTTCGTCCCAAAGAAGTGTCTTAGAGGCAGAACCACCACGAGTCACACTGATACCAGTGTCTTCTGTTGGAGATCCTGAAGTAAAGTTACTATTTAATGCGATAATGTTATCAGCAAGTGAAATAGTTTCTGAGTTAACTGTTGTAGTTGTACCTGAAACTGTAAGATCACCTGTTACATTCAATGAATCATTAACTGTTACAACACCTGTACCATTTGCTGTTAGTGTTAAGTTGGTGTCTGTACTTCTTGATTCGATTGCGTTAACATCGATTGAATTTGAAAATTCGATTGCATTTCCGTCAGATGAAGATATAGCATTTGATGCTTGTATCTGCATAGGTGCTTTAATTTGTATATTACCTGTTCCAGTTGCATCTAATTCGATATCACCTGAACCTGAAGTTTGTACTGATACATTTTGGTCACTATCTGCAGAAACAGTAATTGTACCTGAATTATCAGATACCACTTGTTGTCCGTTAACATATAAAGATCCTGGACCAACATAGATATCTCTCCATTGTTTTGTAGAAGAACCTAAGTCGTATGTAACATCAGTATCAGGTATGATGCTTCCATCAAAATCTGATAGATGAGTTGTTACATCGCTGTCACCATATTGTGCAGCACCAGCAACTGTTAGGGAGTTTGCAGCATCATCATAAGTAAGAGTGATTCCTGTTCCTGCAGTTAAAAGTGCATTAACACGATCATCTACTCGTTCACTTGTATGATAAAGGTTTGTTGAACCTTCTGCCACATCATCAGTATCTTGTGCATCTACATATGCTTTGATAGATTCGGAAGATGCTAAAGTTGTTGCACTTGCACCTACCATAGTGTCTGAATCTAATATTGCTGATCCTGACACTCCTGTATTTAATACAGGACTTGTTAGTGTTTTGTTTGTTAAAGTTTGGGCAGTAGAAAGGTCTGTTACAACTGATGTATCAATTTCGATATCATCTGCGTTGACTGTAATACCATTTCCTGCACCAACATTTACAGTTGGAGTACCTGAAGTTCCACCACCTGATAAACCATCTCCTGCTGTAACACCTTCGATGTCACCAGTGAGGTCTGCGTCAATTGTTAAGGAACCTGCGGAGTCGTCATATGTTGCTGTGATGTTAGTACCACCGACAACCATTGCTCCTACAATGTCTTGTGTTGCTTCTGTATTAGAAGAACCCAATGCTGCAGCAGTAATTTCACCACTGCTGTTTATTACTTCAGTTGTTCCTACATTAAGACCATTCTTAACTACAAAGTTCTTTTGCGTTGCCATTAGTATGTACCCCCATTAATCGTCGCATTGTCGATTGTTTTAGCAGTACCACCAGAAAGGAATGTTCCTACTGCAGTGTCACTGTAGTAAGTATTTACTGAACCTTCTGAAAGGTTATCTGTTGTTAGTTCTGAAATAGCAGTTGCCTGTAGTTTCCCCGATGAGTTTATAATCTCCGTGGAACCTACAGTCAAACCTGCTAAGATAACTAAATTCTTTTGAGTTGCCATTTGTTTTCACTCTCCAACTAAATGCCATATTCTCTCACGATAATATAGCGATTGCAATTTATTATTACAATCTATTTATTACTTTTGCTCCTTCAATGCTTATGCATCTACAAGAGATAAATCTACTTCAAAACTTGTTGAAGTAGTTGAAGTTGGTGTTGCTAACAATCGAACATTACCACCACTAATGTCAGCATCGAATGTTGCTAAACTAGATGATTGTATTTGTCCATATTGTGTCATGTCAACACTACTTCCATCATGCACTAAATGTAACTCTAATGCTTGATATTCAGAACCCTGCGTCATGGCAACGAGTATTTTGGCACTACGATAATTCGTAGAAGAAAAAGATGCTATTGCAACTTCTGTAGTAGAAGTTGATGTGTGCGATGCTCTTTCTTTGCCTTTACTTGTTGTCCCTTTATCAGTTTCTATTTGGTCCGACGAACTATTGTAAGATAAGTGTCGGATCAATATTGCTAAATCGTTTGCTTTTGACATATTATCCTCCTTATCCTACTCTTATTTGAAATGTTTTAACTGTCGTGTTAGTGTTTGCTGGAGTAATCAATAATCTGATATTTCCTCCAGAGATGTCGGCATCTAAAGTCATAAGACTTGAAGATGTGAACACTGTTGCATATTCTGACATATACACAGTTGTCCCATCATGTGTCACTAAAACTTCAGTAGCATGATATCCAGCACTTGCATGAGATCCTGAGATCACATACTTGACTGTTCTATTAGAACTTGCAGATACTGAAGACAGTACCTGATCGGCAGTTGTTGCCGCAAAAGTTGATGAAGTATTATATCCAGCAACTAAGTCTAACTCTTCAAGTGCAACAACTTCAACAACATCACCACTGAGGGCACTTGAAGTCAAAGTTATGGTGGAAGCATCAGTTGTCGTATAGTCAACTGCTCCTCCCACTAACTTTACACCATTAAGATAAACTTGTTCTTCACCAGCAACATAAGATAACGAATTACCATTATCGTCATTGCCAGTTATAGAGGTGGTCGTACCTGATATCGAATAAGTATAGGTTGTCGCTGCATTACCTGTACCCAACTGATCAGTGAAACTTAATGCTCCACTTCCATCTGTTGTTAACACCTGAGTGCTAGCACCATCTGAAGTTGGGAATGAGAATGCAGAGTTGATAGAAAAAGTTGCAGGATTAGATCCAACTTCCACTACAGAAGCAGAACCATCATTCTTTTCTAGAAATACTCGACCATCATAAGTGTTGACAGCCAATTCACCTAATACAAGATCAGATGTAGCAGGAACACTTCCTGATGAAGAATTTCTTTTTAACTGTATTACTGCAGCCATTTTAATATCCTCTGATTACTTATTATGAATCTTAGTAAGATCCGCCATCAATTCCTGTGATAGAAACAGCACCAGATGTTACAGTAAACTCAGAAGAGTTAAAAGAAGCAATACCTTTGTTAGAATCAGTAGCATCTTCTGCAGATAAAGTGATAGCACCATCTGCGTTTGTTACATCAAGACCTTCACCTGCTGTTAAAGTAGCAAGTTCCATGTCGCCGTTTGATCCATTACCGATCATTAATTGACCAGCAGTTGGAGCAGCACCATCCAAGGATGTTATAGAACCTGACAAAGCAAGTCCTGAAACTTCTAATCCACCAAATACTGCGTTCATCGCTGTACCTGTGAAGACTGAAGATGTATCTGTTGCATCATGCAATGCTACAAACTTCTCATTAGATTCATCCATACCGAAGAAACCTACTTTAGCAGATCCATCGTTATATTTGAATTTAATACCTCTATCGAGGTTGTCGTCTGCAGAATCGTCACCAATTTCAAACACTGGATCAGCGATTGAAACTGTTGTAGAGTCAACAGTTGTTGTTGTACCTGAAACAGTTAAGTTTCCAGTAACAGTAAGACTGTCACCAATAACTACATCGTCAGGTAATGAAACTGTTACAGTCTGCCCTGAAGCAGATGTTACGATTTCGTTAGTAGTACCAGCAATTGTTAAAGACTGAGAGTCTAGATCAACAGCAAAAGTACCAGAATCACCAGCACCGTCTAAATCTTGTGCAGTGATATTTGTATCAACATAATCTTTAACAGCAGCAGATGTAGGTAAAGTTGTATCGTTATCGTTAGATGCGATTCCCTCTCCTTCTGTTACAAATACTGCGTCTGCGATTTTGTCAAGTGTGATTGCGTCATTAGCAATCGTTAAAGCACCATTAGATGCTAAAGTTGCATCACCAGAAATGCTAACATTGTCAAATGAATCACTTCCGTCATGAACAAGTACTTGTCCAGTTGAAGGTGTTGTGATATCTGAGTCTGTTGCACCTGCTAATGTAGATGTTGTGGAAACAAATGAAAGGTTTCCAGATCCGTCAGTGCTTAGGACTTGTCCACTAGTACCATCGCCACTAGGTAAAACCCATGCGAGTGAACTTGTGATTGCGTCTGGTGCCTTAAACCCAACATAGTTAGTACCATTATCGGTATCTTCTCTAAGTTGTAAAGTTGCACCAGCAGTTGCGCCATTACCTACGATAAAATTCGAAGGTGTTGGAGCAGAACCATCTACGACGTCTGTGTAAAACTTACCACCGACCGCATGAACAGCAACTGATTCGTCGTTGTTTACCGATTCGATATATAGTTTCGCACTTGCTCCGTCGTTAGACTTATCCTGAGCATATGCCATTTCCCCTGCCGATAAATTACTATCGATGGGGGCAGCACTACCTGTAGATCTTTTAATTTGTATAACTGTGGCCATTTGAAATTTCCTCTGTTAGTTAATTATTAAAAGTGTAATATAATATAGTTGATTTATAATGTAATGATGACAGGGAACTAAAAAGTACCACCATCTAAAATGGTAGTTGTCACCCACTTATCAGTAGCAGCATCGTACGACAGCAAACCATCATCGCTTTCTGTCGCATTTACATCAGCAAGATCATTCAACTCAGAAGTCGAAACTCCTGCGTTAGATGAACCGATTGCTACTTGTTTTATTTTTGCCCCACCAGCAGAAGAAGAAACTCTTGCTCTTACTGATGGACCTGTGTTAACTCTAATTTTTGGCATTATACAGTGACTCCAGGTGTAACTATAACTTGTCCTTCAACTATTCTGGTCTTATCCCCTCCAGATGCTGTGATGACACAGTCATAGACATATCTTCCATATTCCAATGCTGCAGTTTGTGTATCAGTGAGTTCTAAAGTCAATTGTCCACTTGCTTCAGTCACTACCACATTAAATGTTGCTGCTGCAGAACTGCTACTATATGATTTTTTAACCTCTGCTGCTCCAGTGTATCCAGTTAAATCCATGACTGAACCATCACTGTTAGTTAAGTCAACAGTGAAACTAAAGTCGGATCCTTGATCCACATAAAGATTTGAGATTGATGCCATATTGTAGTTCCTTACAACTTATTTATACAATTAGAGGTTGTATTGCTGTGCTCCAAATAACATAATTACAGGTGTTTTCGCAGTAGTTCGCGACTCTTTCGAGACATTAAACTCTTGCACACCTTCATATTCTTTATTGTTTATATCTATGGTACCATCTAACAATAGTAGCACAGATTTTTCACCTTCAGGTCTAATATACACGAAATCTTCAGGTTCAAGTACATGTACATCATATTTCCAGAAGTCAAATGGGGTGGGTAAAGTTTGAGGATTGTAATTATTAGAGATACAATTTATAGTTGAACCATCAACTAAAGAAGTTGTGGTCACATGATACATCTCTTCGGGATTTTCATTTCGAGAGTTTTCTATGTTAATCTTCGGTATGCGATCAACTTTGCTTACATTATGATCACCTCTCTTATCTATATGTCCTGGATTTTCTTTATCTAACTCATAATCTGAAGGATTGCCATCTTTGTCTATAGCAACGACTTCTATTTCACCTTTTGTATATATGTGTATCCTTTTATTGTGGACTAAGTTGCCATCATCCATCATCTTTAAAGATTTGTAAAAGATAGGATCCCACTCTTTGACTGTATCCCAAACTTCTTGCTCAGTTATGTCTGTCTTTTTTAAATGTTTGGCATAGATCTGTTTGATGTGTTTCCAAAGTTCTTCTCTGTCTACAGGATGAGTTGCTTCTAATGCATGATCAGTCGGAGCAGAGTATCTGGTAACATAACCTTTGTCTAAGATAGATCTTTCGACTGTAAAGGTTTCACCTTTATATGTTTTGCTAATTCTATTTGGTATCATTATTGATTTCAGTTATAATAGCAACCATGACTTCATTCTTTGCTCGTATGGTAATGTCTTTACCAGATGATGCTCTACAGTATTCAAACCCCTTAACATGGTTGTCATTAATTTGAGCACGTCCTTTTGCTATAAAGATATGTATATTTCCACCCATGTTGCCGATCTTGATGTATTCATCTTTTTGTAGAGTGGCATAATCGTACACAAGTTCCTTTTCTTGCATCTTATGCTTAGGATGAATGCAGTAAAGATGTCCTCCGTCTATAAAGTGCATCCTAACTTCGGATGCATCAGTGTGGTTAGGATACCATGGTCTTCCTGGCATAGGATTTGGTTTGAGACCTGTATTAGCATAATGTATGTTACACCAACCACTAGGAGCAACACCAAAACTATGAGAGTCTTTTCCAAAAAGGACATCATGCCTCTCAGTAAATATATGAATTGCGGAACTTGGTCGTTCACCTTCTCTACCCTCCTCGAATCGATGAGTGTTTACTTGATAGAACTCATCTACTTTAGCATGGTTATCAAATACTAAGACATCGTCGTAGTTGTACCATTGCCATTTCATAATTCAGATACCACACAAACCATGTTATCTGAAGATCTGCCTTGTATATCGTAATCTTTGTTTCCTGAAATAGTAATAAAGTTTATAGAATCTATTACATCACTATCTTTATATCTTCCACGATTGAGTATCTTTACTTTTCCATGTAAAGCAAACACCCAAACTCGTTTGCCAGGATGTTTCAATCTGATGTACTCACCTTTTTGTAATTGAGCAAAGTCCCATACGCATTCTACATCACGCATTGTTTTAGGGTTTGCCAATACGCAGAGTGACATCGCATCATCTTGGAACATCCACTTAATCGAAGTGCCTGTGTATCCTGGCCAAGAAGGAGTTCCTTGAAATGGATTAGGGTCTAATTGCCTAAAATAGTTTATGTTATTCCACCCATGTGCATGCACACGACGTGTGACACCAGAACCATCTGCTGCTGGAGCATCCATCTCATTAACGATAGTGCCACCAATGACACATCTAAAGTTGCTATGTCTTTGTTCTAGTTCTCTGCCTTTTTGGGGTAGATGAGTGTTGGGAGTATAGACTTCTCCTTTCTTGCCTTCAATAGAAAACATCCAGAAATCTTTAGCATCCCAAAATCTATTTTTCGCCATAATCTTCTATATCTCGTAGTGCTTCTTTCATACTTTGCACTTCTTTGTAGTTTGCTGAATGTTGAATAGTCAACTCAGGGATTTCTATGTTTACATCAGTATCTATAATCTCATGAATTTTTTGTATTACATAATCATGAGATAAAGAGTCCAGATCTGGATCTTCTAAGAGTCCTAGATTGAGTGTAGATATTCTACATCTCTTAGTCGAATTGTAAGTTAAGTTGCTTGCTAAATGGTTTAATGATGCTTTCTGTGCAGCATAAAGATAACCCTTTGAGATATTGGGTTCTGCTGCTCTAGATGAAATGTTAATAATTAGTTTCTTAGGGTCATGTCTCCATTCATTAAAGATAGCATGTAGCAATTCAGTTTGTCGGAAGCGAAGATGTGCTAAGTTTATAAAAACATCACAGTCTTTTGCTTTCGATATGACTTCATCCACATTCTCAATAGAAGTTCCTTTACTCGAAAAGGCAACTATCTTAATATAACTAAATTGTTCTAGATACTCTGCTAGTTTTTTGCCGAGTCCACTTTTACCTGTGATTGCTATCTTCATATTTGTTTATCAAGTCAAAACTTGGTTTGCCAAAGAGTGATCCGTCTACACTGCATTTGTTGCAAGGGGATTGACTTCTGTCTCCTTTTCTTAATTTGTTTCTTATTTTTTTCATGGGTTTACTAAACCACACATCATGTAATGACGATTGTAAAAGATTTCCTACGACATGTTCTCTACCCCAATCATTTGAACAAAACAACACATCCCCATTCCAATCTACAAACATTTTATAGAAAGGATAGTGGCATGGTTTACCTTGTAGAGATTTGATGTCGGACTCTTCGATACCAACCCAATCGATCACACCACTTCTATTGTTGAGTATCAATCCATGTTTTTCAAAATCACCCCAATGCATCCGATACTTATATTTGTCTCTAGGAATCTCTGCCCAAAGAATTAACTCATCAAAATGTTCCATCTGTTCTGGACCATCATAAAGATTAATGTAAATTAAATCTAATCCGTTATTGTGAATAAGATCTACTAGATACTTATGATCTAACTTATCACCATTAGTGTTACATTCTAATGTAGCATAAGGTAACTCTGTTCTGAAAATTTTAACGATATCTCTAAAATCTGGATTGAGTAAGTTCTCACCAAACCCACTAAATGAAATTTTACCACTGTAATTATTTTCTGCTAACTCTTCTGCGATGATCTGTGCACCTTTGATTGTTAGATGTAAATTTCTATTTGGGAATACTTCTGGATCGTGACGAGGACAAAACACACATGTTCTATTACACAACTCTGTGGTATTAATCTCTATTGTAAGTATTGAAGATAAGGGTTTGTCAAGTTGATTGTGATGCTTTTCGAAGTGCTTTCGTTCTTGTTCTCTACGATGCTCTAAGAAACCATATTGATCAACTGCTGGTATCCTTTCTGTCATTATAAAATCCTCGTTCTATAATAGCAGTTTTGATTCTTGGTTCTTTAGGTTCAAAGAGTGCCATGGCACCACGAAGATCTTCTTCGTTATCAGATTCTGCTTTTAGAACATCAATGTAAGTTTGACTATTAGTTAAAGATGTTGATTTTTCCATTATAAATTAAACTGTGGGGTTGGTACAGTCTGGTGTATTTTACTAATGTCGTTAGCAGGAGCAGTTGGATCATTCACATAGATCTCTTGTGCTTTCCTAATTGTACCACCCTGATTTATATATACTCCCTTTGCTTTCGCTATCGGACCTATAGGTCTAGTCGCAGAATATGGTTGTTGAGCAGGGTTTTGATATGTCTGCTGAAAATTATATGCTTGCTGATATGCTTGTTGTATTGGTCTCTGAGCACTATAGGTTTGTTGATACGCATATGGTTGCTGGAATGCATAAGGTTGTTGAAAACTATAAGGTTGCTGAAATGGATATGGTGTTTGATATGTATGCTGATAAGATTGTTGAAAAGCATAAGGTTGTTGAAATGGATATGTACCATTTGCAGGTCTTACCCCATTAGCAGGACGAGTAGCAGGTCTTTGTGCCTGTATAGGTCTAGTTGATGCTGTCTGGAAAGTTGTATTAATCGTTGCTGCCTGAGCATTTAATGTGTTACTTGCATCATAGAATTCAGGACTTGGTTCACTGTCTCCTTGTTCAAAAGTTTCATCTTCCATACTCCAATTAACTTGGAAACCATATGGACCTGAAGTTCCTGCAGTAAATTGGTATGATCCTTCAGGAACTGCTGTTGCACCAGAGATAAGGTATGTGTTTGCAATTGCTGGAGTTTGAGCAATCAAATCAAACTCACCATCTTGAGCATCTCCTGCGAAGTAACCTTGCGGACCCATTTGCCAATTAAGAGTGTCACCCTTATTTAATTGTGCTTGAATAGGTGTATTGCTTTGACCAAATGGAGATGCTAATGTTACAGTAGATCTCGGTAAACCTACATTTGCTTGTACAGCATAGGTGCTCACGAGAGCAGGGTTTGTTCTCTGATATGGTTGAGTAAAGGGTTGCTGAAACTGATAAGGTGCTTGCGCAGCACCTTTCGGTGTTTGATATGGTGCTGTACCTGACGCAGGTCTTACACTCGTTCTAGTTGAAGGTTGCTGAGCAGGTGTAGGTTGCTGAAAAGGTTGTTGAAAACTATAGTTCTGCTGAAAAGGTTGCTGGAATGCATAAGGTTGTTGAAATGGATATGTTCCATTTGCAGGTCTTGTTCCATTGGCTGGTCTTGTAGCAGGTGTTTGTGCTGGAGTTTGCCCTGTTGCAGGTCTGGTACCATTCGCAGGTCTTGTTGCTTGTAGAGGTACAGTTCCTGTTGCTGGTCTTGTAGCATCATATGCTTGTTGAGCAGGTCGATTTGCTGGTCTTTGTCCAGATGCAGGTCTGGTCGCAGGTTGTTGTATAGGTCTGAATGCCGTGTATGGCTGTTGGAAGTTACTCCCGATATTTACATAGATATCATCTGCCATGATCTATCCTTTAGACCACGAACCAAAGATGTCCTGTGGAAGTTCCTGTTGCGTCAGTTGGTGCACTACTTGTAATCTCATAATCTAATGCTATACTTAAATCGTATGGGTCAGAAGAAGAACCTGGAGTTGTGTCAGTTAAGTTGACATCAATACCTGCTCCTTCTACATATTTTAAATATTTATTTCCATCAACAGTGACTTGTGTTCCGTCACCATCGATAGCATACCATTCGTATGTATTATTTAGTGTTAAAGTTCCAGCAGAGTCATCATAAGTTTTTGATATGTTAGTTCCTGCTGTAATCAAATTAGCAACTCTGTCATCTACTCTTTCATCAGTATAGAACTTGTTAGTGCCTTCAGAAAAATCATCAGTGTCTAGTGTTCTAGTTCCACCGAGTGAAACAGATGTACCATTAATAGTAATAGCAGAATTTGCTAATGCTGAGTTTGGTAGATTTGATACACTTAGATCAATCGCACCATCACCTGCGTCATCATATGATGCAGTGATGTTTGTATGAGTACCATTAGTGACTAGTTGGGCACCAACGATATCTTGTATGCTTTCTGTATCTGTAGTTGCTGAGTTTGTGATTGTCAATGAACCAGCAGAATCATCATAAGATAAACTGATGCCTGTTCCTGCTGTGAGTAAAGTATCAACTCTATCATCTACTCTTTCGTCAGTGTAGAACTTATTTGTTCCTTCTGCTAGATCGTCAGTATCTAAAACAACTGCACCTGTTAAAGTATTAACACTGGTGACAGGTGAAGAACTGGCAGAGAAACTAATCACACCTGTAGATGAATCATAAGATAAATCACCAGATGCTGATATTGCATTTCTTGCTAATGTATTACTAAAATATTGATTGGTAGATCCTTCTGAGAGATCGTCTGTATCTAAACCAGATAAACTTGTTGGTGCACCTGTAAGTGTACCTACAAAAGCAGTTGATGTAATGCTAGAAAATCCTGTTCCTACTCCACCTGTAATGCTTGCTGTTCCATCGGTAAGAGTTGGTGCCTCTAAAGAATGACCTGTGTCAAGTGTTAGATCACCATCAACGAAAGTATTACCTTCTAATTGAATTCTATAACCTGATTCTAATGTAGTAGTCGGAGTAGATCCGTCTCCATTAATAATTACACCTGTAGAGTTATTGTTATAAATTGCACCTAATGCTGTGAGTTCCCAATCATCTGCAGACCCACCTGTTGAATCTTGTACATTCAGATAAGAACCTGTAAATGTACATATACGAATAATGTCACTAAGACTTGCTGATGAAGTTAAAGTGATAGATGTAAACAATCCACCTGATGCTCCACCAACTGAATAGTCAACACCATTTCTAAGAATAAGTCCATTCTTAAATACTTGTGTTCTGTTTTGTCTGAAAGATAATGTTTCGCCAACACTATCGGCACCTGTAAAAGTCGTTTGACCTGCTGTAGCAGTAAACTCAAACTCTTTGAAAAAGAACGACAAATCTTGTATACTATTTACAGCATCTACAATAGATGTCTGATTGATAGTTCTAAGACCTGCAGTATCCCCTACACTTGTCGCGAGTTCGTTATATCTACTTCTCCATGTTTCAAAAGTATCTTGTTGATTAACTGTCTTTGCCATTTTCTAAAGTCCCAATAATTTGTTTAAGCATTCCTTTGATAGATGATACCTCGTCTTTTAATATTTTTATTTCCAGTTGAGAAGTCACCCATACTTGTTTTCTTTTTTTGGCAGCACTGTATGCTTCCATGTCAGTGCTCACTATAGCACCTGACTGTTCATCTCTTAGTAGATTCTTATGTCCGTCTACTTTAATACCCATCTTATGTTGCGAGTGCTATTGCTCTAAAGTTTTGCATGATAGGTATCTCAGTTGTTTTTGTACCTTGTCCTACAACTTTAATTGCGAAAGCAGTAAACTCAGCAATGTTGCTTACAGTGTATTCATACTCTTTAAAGTTTCTAGAATCTGCCTCTACTGTAATATCTGGACTTCCATTTGTATTGAAGTATGTCCATCCTATTTCATCAAAAGGTAAAGACTCATCGTTTCTTAAAACTTTATACATGAGTTTGACATCGTTAGAATTATTTCTAAAGATATCTGCCATTACTTTAATAGCAGTTGCAGGAGTTTTGAGGTTTACTCTCTTGGTGAGGTAAACCATAGCATTGTTATCTCCTTCAGGTTCAGTGCTATCAGAGAATGTGCTGTAAGATCCAACATCGGATGAAGTATCTACATTGTTAATTCTGTTATGTATTGCCAAGCAACCAATTGTACTTAAATCTATCACTGGGGATAGGTTGTTATTAAATGATTGTAATGACAATTGTAATGTAAATGATTTCGCATTTGACATTTCGTTATTTTCATTTATACCAGAAGCGATCATTTGTCCATCAGCGAAGAAGACATTATCGTTTAAGGCAATATATGAAGATGTACTGTTTCTAGAGTACTGTGTACCATTAATCACACCCTCTGGTGATTTAGCAGGTGTTGTTCGTACATTACATAATAATGATGTATCTTTAAATGTTAGAGATGGTATCATTGTGTGTAATGTATCAAAGTAATAATCTTGTGTTGCTTTTACTGCAGTTCCTCCACCTTTAGAAGTTTCAATCGCAGAACCAACTAAGTCGTATGCAGAAACATCAGGTGTTACAGTGTATGAATCTATTTCTATATCAGTCAATGCTGTAAAGGTTGCATTCAATGCTGCGATAGGGAATCCACCCAAAGTATCACCTACAGTATCAATCGCAAAGGTTGTGCTGTTTGTAGCAGAACCAAAGTTAGTCACTGTGAGTGTATCAGCAGCATCATACCCAGATCCAGGGTTTTTAATTTTCCAAGAACTAATAGCACTTGATGCGACAATCACTTTGACTGTTGCACCTGTTCCAGATCCAGAAGTCGTAGTTGCGATGTCATCATAAGTACCATCAGCAGGGAGTGACCCAGAACCAACTGCAGATGGGTTCGTGATGGTCAACACTGAGTTGGTTCTATCTCCTACGATACCTGTCAGAGTGACATTACCACTAGCATCATACATGCCATGTGAATAATGATCAACTTTAATTTTGCTGTTGCCAGATATAAATGATATAGGAGCAGATCCTAATGTTGTTGTGTCTAGTGCATCGTTGTTAAATCTAACTGTACCACTTAAATCACTGTGGAAAGCACATTGTTTTAAATTGAACTTAAGATCTTCTAATTGCTCAGCAGACCATGTTGATGCGTTTTGTGATTTGAATAATACACCAGCATATGGTTGATCAGCAATCACTTCTTGTGTAATTAAATCTGTTCCACCCATCTCAGATACGAATGCTTCATAACTGTTAGAGTTAGAAAGTACAACCACACAATATTCTATTCCATCTTCTAAGTACACTGGAGATTCAAAACTAAAGGTTGTTGCTGTTGAACCATCAGCAGATGTATTCACACTTGCTGGTTTCAATGATACTGATGAGAATGGTAATACTATTTGACCAGGATATCCATTAACCATGTTTCTGATTTCTACATTCACAGGTAATGAATCATCTTTGGTTTTGAAGTATAGATCAACAGATGATACAAACATACCACCATCTGCTTCAACCATAAATGATTGAGCAAGTGGGTCTCTCCATCCACCATCTAACTGTATCTGACCCATAAATTGGTTCATTCTGATAGGTAGTCTTCGAGCAACTATTGGTGCTGGTAATCTTCTTGGTGGTAAAACAGGTTCTACTATCGCAGGCACCACAGGTGCTGGAGGTGTAGGTATTGGCAAAGGTGCACGCACAGGCACAGGAGGTGCTTGTACATCAAATTCAACTTGGTTAAGTTCTTCACCTCTACGAGTGATTGACCTTGATCCTGTTTGTCTTTCTTGTACCACTCTACCATTTCTAGTAGAAGTAATTGTTGTTTGGTTAGATTGTAATAATCCTCTAGCACTATATGATGCTTGCCCTTTAGAATCAGAATCTATAGACTGAGTTGAAGACGCAGTAACTAGTAGAGTTCTTTCTCCTGTAGGGAATCTTTGTGCTGAACTATTTGGTATGCTAAATGTAAAGGATATATCACCAGATCGGTCAGACTTAACACCTGCACCCAAAGACGCACTTCCTGTTTGTGAATAGGTAGAACTTCCTGGAGTACAGAAAGAGTCTACATCAATACCATCAAAGAATACGAAGTGGTTTGTGTTAGGTTTAAATCCATCACCTGTGACTGTAATATCACGTGATCTAATAAATGGTATGATACTGATACCAACAGTTCTTGTGTTTCTATCTTCAGTAAATTCTTCTACAACAGAAGTTCTAATACCAGATCTTGTTTGTGTTTCTGGAGTTTCAGTAATTGTTCTTGTAGTTCTAGCACCTGGAACCCAACGACCACCTTGTCCTGGAGTTCCTTCCCATGAACCTGCACGATTTGTAATCGTATCTGTTCCTGAATTATTGGGTTGACCAACCCATGTTGTCTGCCAGTTATTCCAAACTGTACCTAATGAATTGGCATTGCCTGCTAATACTGTGTCAAAGTTTCCTTCTCTATTGACTCTAATTGCAGGGAGTGTACTTGTATCATTCCATACATCACTTCCTGGAGATAGTCGTACAGTACCCACAAAGGCAAACACATTATATGGGTTTACATTAATTGCTTTTGTTGCTTTGCTTTGATTAATAAAAGAAACTTGTGTAAATGGTAAAGTGATAAGATCACCTGTTCTTACATAGTTTGCTGAGTTTGTAGTGTCTAAACCAATATCAAAGAAGTTAGAAACAGACATTGGTCTGAGACTACCCTCTTCCGCATCTATTGCTACTCTATAGTCAGGGTGGTTTACATCACCAACACCATGACCTCTAAAATTGTCTACTAAGAAACCAGACTTAAATCTATCAAATCCATCACCATCAATTATTTGCATTGATTGAGTATCTTTTTCAAGTAAAGAAAGTGTTGTTACCCTTTCTAGATTCTTAACTCTATCAGCAAGTTTGCCGATATCCTTCATTGTATATCGTCTATGGTCTTGTGATTTGATCACGACATCATCGAGAGATTCTGTATAAGGTTTGAGTGAGAACTCAAATAATTCTATAGCATCATCGATGGGTGCTGGTTTAGTTGGAGATAAAGATGGTGTACCATGAACGACTTGGTATGAACCAGTCTTATGTAGATACAGTTTATCTATTCTACCAACATAGAAAGTTAAATCACCAACAACATTGGATCCTGGTACTAGCATATCAACGATAGATGCACCAGATGCTGTGACTCCTGTAGTGGATGATTCAAATGATTTGTTTTCGTAATAGTATGGAGCACGAACAGCACCACTTGTAGAATTAGATAAGTCTACAGGTGAACTAGGATCAGGTGTTGAGGTACTAAATGTTGTTGTACCTAATATCTGCCCAAGAGATGGTCTGAAATCAACAGCATCCCTTAATTCATATTCTCCATCTGGTTCTAATGACTCAGGATCTACTCTGTTAGAAATATACTGAGGAATTTCATCATAGTCAATACCATTATAAGAATTGACATCATAGAAATCACCAGAACCTGATGATGTGAAATAATCAAACACCACCATCACAGGTGAAACAGGAGCAGGTGCTCCAGGTTTTCTAACGATTTTTGCTAAGTCATAGAAACCATCTCTTTGACCATCGTCAAAGAAGTAGTTGTTTGTAATAACTTTTGAACCTGCATCTAAGGAACCCAATGTTCCTGCTGCTGTAGATGTTGAACCGATAATAGATTCTCCATCAGTAAATGCAGTTGTCGAAGTAAGGTAGTAATAAGAAGTGTTTCCTGTACCACCATAGTTAATCATCACACCTCTTGCACCTGAAGTTTGACCTACGATGACTTCACCTTGATCAAATCCAGCAGAAGTAGTTTGTGTGACTGTGAAAGAAGGAGTGATAGCATCGGCACCATCTACACCCTCATAGACTGCTCTTAGTTTGAAAGCATCGGATACACCTAATGTGATTTCTTTGTCATCATATGCTGTACCATAGAAACCACCAGCAGTTCTGGCACTTCCTACTTTCAATACTCTAGCAGATTTTAAGTTTTTGTCTCTATTTTGTGGGGAGTTGATATCAACAGTGTAGGTGACTTTTAAAATTGCACCATCATCTGCAGCATCAAAACCTGAGATCGTTAATGTTTGCTGTGATCCTGAAGTTGTAATAGCAGTTGTAATGTTGTTTGTGTTATCAGATACATCTATGATATCACCTGCGTTTAAGTTTCCACCACCAGCAGGTTCTACTACAGCAAGAATAAAGTTATCTGCTGTAATAGTATCAAAGGTTTCCCCTGTTTGAGTTTCGATTGCTATCTGTTGGGATGCTACTGTATCTACTATTTGCCTTCTAACTGATAATTGATCAGGTGTATGGTTAGATACATAGTCTCTTGCCCATGATGTGATAGCAACTGTTTGTTCTTGATTGTAAATCTTAGTTCTTCTTCGAGTGATATTACCTGTTTGTGTTGAACCTGCAGTTGAAGACAATGTAAGTGAAGTGTCACCTGCGATTGAAGAAACGATTCTTTCGTTTCCTGCTGAGTCAACTAAGATATCTCCCTCTTTGAGTTCTGTACTAAATAATGATCCAAACCCTGTCACAGTTGTAGAACCACTCGTAAGTGATACTGTTCCTGTTAGGATAAAGTCATTATCTGTAACAACATCAGCAGTAAAGGTTTCTCTTGCCGAGTTATTCGGAACTTGAGAAACACCTCTTACTCTATCGATGTTATAATTTCTTGTTGCTGTATTTTGCCCTGCAGATATAGCACCAGATCCAGTACCATAAGAAGTCACTGAATCTGCATCATCCCAATTACCTACAACATCATGTAAGTATAGATTGCTAGATGCATCATATGCTACAATACCTGATTTGGTATTGTCTGCGTTTCTTACTTGGTCACCAGCACTAAAAGTACCAGTCTTTCCTGAGTAAGTAATCTTTGTAAACATCTTGACATCGAAAAGATACATCTGGAAATTATCCGTTTGATCGTAGATACCATAGTTGCCTACAGTTGAAGATGTGCCACTTAGATGATCAAAGTTTCTTACACGAGCATAACCAATATGTATGCTAGAAGGTGCAGTTCCTGGAGTAGCAATCGCAGTATCCCACAACTTCACATAGTTGTATGGTGCTTGTGTATCATCACCTGACTCATTACCAAACTCAGGTTCACTATGTACATCTGTGACTTTGAGGTAATTTCCTATACGAACAGGAGTATTTGCAGCAGTTAAGGATTGAGTTGTTCTTGCTTTCTGTATTGATACAGGAGTCGTTGCTGTTTTCTCTATCTCAAATCCTTTTACATATGCTTTTCCTGGGGAAACTTGTACGACAAATTTTGTACTGTCTCCACCATTCGCTTCAGAATAATATCCTCGATTTGTACCATCGTCTAGATGTTCTCTCAACGAGGTAGTGAATTGTTGTACCACATAATCACCAGACTCATCAAAGGTTCGTCTTGCCAATGTGTTTTCGATTTCACTGTAATTCGTATTGCTAACTTTGTTTTCGATTATACCATTGTTGACTCTTAACAATTCAATAAAGTTGACATCAGTGGTAGTTGTTAATCCTTTCTTAGCAAAATTAAAATCTATTTTAAGACGATCGGCACCTGGAGCATTTTCATTAGATGATCCTTGTGCATTGTCTAGGAGTGTAGAATCATTAGCACTTGAGACTAAGGATTCTGTGATATCTAAACCAATTCTATAAGATGGTCTTGGAGAATATTTCTCCAAGATAACTGTTTGTGCGTCCACCTTAACAAAGTATCCTCTTACATAGACGATACCTTCTGAGATTGCTGCTGCTGAACCTCTTCCTGTTGGAACCTTATCTTCAGATTCAACTTGGAATTGATTATTGTTTGATGCTGAAGTAATAGAACCATCAGATCCTACTGTCACTTGGGACAATACTTCTAGAGCATCAAAGAATCGAGAGTTGTCAGTGTCAGTACCTGCTGCAAGGTATTTGACAAAAAGAGTCAGTGAATCGTCAGTTGTTTCTGCTGTAGAGTTAACAACTTTTGCGACGATTCCTGTAGTTCCACCTTGTAAATACTTATCGTGGAAACTTGCTCTATAACTTTCGACGTCTGCAGTACCCAGTGATTCTGGGTTAGTGTTTTTGACTTTTACATAATGGTACTCGAAGTCTGCATCCGATTGTGCTCCAAGAACAATAGACCCTTCCTCAAATACATGATCACTAAATCTTTCGATTTGGTTCTGTAATATGGACTGTGCCTGTGTAAGTTCTCTTGCTTGTATCGGTCTACCTGCTCTGAATAATACACGATGAAACTTTTTACTTTCGTTAAAGTCATCGTAATATGGCGATACATTTAGATCAGTCTTCTCCATTATGCTTCCTCAATTACATCTCTATGATTAGTTTAATATCTTCGATTTGGTCTGCTGCTCTTGATACAGCACCTCTATTTTCAATGTAAGTTACTTGACCAGAGTATCTTTCTACTTCAGGATATCCTGCAGTAATAGAGGAAACAGTTCCTACTGAAGCACCAGATACATAAACTGTATCGGAACCTGCGAAGTCTTCTACTGTACCATCACTGTTTTGAACAGGGATGTATGAAACTTCTCTTGTAGAACTATTATAAGAAACGACTCGCCCAACTGCTACACCGACTCCATCAGAACTTGCGTCCATAATGATATCATCTACACTGGCTGATCCACCAGATGCGAATATAAATTTATTCGATGCTGATAGTGTGCTTGCTGTAGCAACTGTAGTAGTACCATCATTAAATGGGTCAACTACTAATCCGATTCTTCGGAAATCGTTATCTGTAGGGAAATCACCAGACCCTTCTGCATACTCTAAACGAGCATTTAGAATGACATAGTTTCCACCCAACTCAGAAACAGGATCTGATCCATGTCCATAAATTGGTGAGATAACAGGTGTTATTGTTAATGTACCAGAGTTAGTCCCTGCACCTGAAATGTCAGCAAGGTTTAACTGAGCATTTCTATATCCTGTACCATTTGTTGTCATGGTGATGTGAGTAATCACTCCACCTGCGATGGTCACAGTACATTCTGCATCAGTACCAGAACCATTGTCACCTTTAATTGGGACACTGGTGTAAGTACCATTGTTCATTCCTGCTCCACCTGAGTCAACTGCTACATGAAGAATTGCTCCATCAACTGCGTCGTTCTCAACATCCCATTGTGCAGAACTATCGTCTGCTGCTGCTGAACCTATAGCAGCACTGTCACCGATCACTTCGGTTTGTGCTCCAATAGTTTTAACTGGGATAAAGTCATTTGTTACGAATTTAATTACATCTGATGCACTAATGCTGTACATGTATTTCCAGAGATATCCTCTACCTGCTGCAGCACTTGAATCTGAAGTAGCAACCAAAGTAGAACTTGAAGTTCCTGTTGGTTTTACATCAGATGCTATAGCATTACCAGAAGAATCTCTTCCAGTTCTAATACATTTGTAAACATTGTAATCTTCAGTAATTACATAAAATTTTGAATCATAAAGATTCGATGCCCCTGTGGGCGAAGTGTTTGATGAGGAATAGTCATGACGATATTCGTCATAAGTTGTTCCACTTGTCCAGTCTCTTCTGACTATACCATGTGACACATCGGATGAGGTGATTTTCTTCAAAGCAACCATGTCGTCATATGCGTCGATTTCATTGGAATTATTATCCACTGGTGTTACGACAGTATCGTCAGTTCCCCATAACCATGGGCGACCGATAAACATGTATGTGCTAGAAGCAGATTCACCAAAGTCTTCCTTGAATTGTCGGGCATTATTCAGACGAAACTTTTCTGTGATAATTGCAGCCATTCTTTGCTCCTAATATTTAATTGTTATACTATTTATACTCATTCTCCAGACACAACATGTGCTGAAAGAGAAAAATTAGTCTTATTATGCTTATGCTCATCCAATTGTTGTATTGTATAGTTAGCATAAGTGTGGTTTATATCAGCGATTCTTAATCCTTCAGAGGATGATGCCTCTGACATAAGAGAACCAAACTGATCTTCCATTATGATATTATCTTCTTCTTCGTCTAAAATGTAGTAAGATATATCGTAAACTTGTTGTCTTTGTATAATATCAATCGTACGCACAGAGGGTCCAACTCTAGCAAATGTGACTAAAGTTTCTCCTGCGTTTTCTTGTAAGATAGGTTCGTCATTTTCACTGATGATTCTATCATTATCTTCAGACATAAGGTATTTAGATGTTTCGTAAGATCGCTCTGTGACGAAATATCCCTGTATCTCATTTACAGTTGCCTCTTCTAATCCCAGACGATCACCATCTTCTAATTGGATATTATCTCCATGCTCTGCCAGATGATCATCTGGTGGCAAAATGGTAGAGGTTGTAATTAAGTTGGTATTGTTATTCTGGTTAATACCATTTTCCATACGCATGTTTCCATGCTCTGGTTCAGGTAAGATATGCTCACCTGTTTCGAGTACCAATCGTTCTTCTTCGAACATAGATACTTGATAAACTTTTCCTTCTCTTGCTGGTCTCTTGATTCCATCTCTATTAAAGTAATCATGAGATCCTGAATCAATCGCAAGGGTTGTTGCTGTGGATGAACTTTGGTCTGTTCTAGTTCCTACTTGTGAGGATGCGGAAGCGATTGATTGAACGATAAAGAGGTTTACATGTCGACTTCTCATTTCTGAGTCACCATATTCGGTGTTAGGTTCAGTAATAGATCCATCGGTTCTTGGATCAGTATTTACAACAGGAACACCTGCTGCTCGTAGTACTGGACTTTCGTCAGACACATCTGCACTTGCTGTAGGGATAATAACTTTAATATCATGCTTGGCATGCATCTTTGCCTCTGCCTCTACGATTCTTCGATAGAAGTCATCGGTATCTTCTACAATGTCAGTACCAACTACGAATCCTTGTCCTGTGACTTGATCATAAATAGTTGAACCTTCTTGATAGTATCTTTCTGCTCGTAATACACCACTGTCATCTTCTAGACCTACTGCATATTCGTTATTAATACCCTCTATTTCATCGTACCATGTATTGTCTTCATAAACAATACCCAATGCGTCAACCTTAGACCCAATGTATAATGTAGGTACAAAAGAACGAGAGACATTCGTGCCATCAAATATTCTGTTGTATATATTTGCTTGTGCATTAATATCAGATCGTATTGCTACTTCACCAAAGAAGATATGACCTGTCGGATGGACTAAGTCTTTGACAATAGAACGATATCTATTAATAGATTCACCAACCTTGACCACATAAGAATGTGATTGGTAATAAAGTGAATCATGTATTGCCATTCCTGATGCATCGGTGTAACCATAATCGTTTAAGAAGTTTCCATCGATTTCAGTTTCCCCTGCTAAATTACCTCTCGCATTGAGAGGTCTATACTTAGCAACTTTGAGGGATTCACTGCTAGAGAATGTACAAGTCTCACCTTCTAAGAATGGACCTGATATGTTTTTAACTTTTAATATATGTCGATTGCTATTATAATCGACAATGGTTGCTGTCACACCTGAAGTATCTCCTGTTAAAACTGTATCTCTAGTCGGAGTTGTACTTGGTGTGGTAACAAGCATCGTGACAATGGTATCGGCATCATCTAATATACCACTCTCATCATACTTGTTTCCTGCATCTTGCATACGCAAGGATGCGATACCACCAATGTTATCGCCATGAGGTATAAGGATTGCACCTGTACCTGATGTCACATTGTGGTTGATAATTGTTGCGGAAGTACCAGAGGTGCCTCCTGTAATTGTATCGGTTGCTGCGAATACATTAGCATCGGAACTTCTTCTTCCGACCACCAAACGATTCAGTTCTGTGTCTACATACACGATAATACCTGTAGCACTTGCATCACTGCCTGTAATGACTTCACCTTTTTGGAATCCAGTCACATCAGAAAAATACATAAACCCACCTGGATAAGCAAGAGGTGTAAATTGATATCCTGCTCCAGGAGAACTAATTTGAATAGATCTTATTTCTGTTTGGTTGGTATCTAATCCAACGACAGATCCGTCTTCAAAAGTTAGGTTGTTAAAATAAGCATAGACTTCTATCTTATCATTGAGTGCTGCACCTGAGGATAATACGATCTTATTGGTGAAGACATTGTATCCTGAAGTAAGTTTTACATCATTCTGATAGACTACCACTGTGGCAGAATCAAATGCCATCATCTGATGTAAGTCATCATGTCCTTCGAAGATGGTTTGTCCATTTGTTGCTGTGAATTTAAAATGACCCCATTGTGTACCAGATTCTAATAAAATCTGATCTCCGATTGATTCTATTTGTGCGAAAGCACCAGAACCCATCGTAGACGAATCATCAAATATAACTAAGTCTCCAGTGGAATAACCAGAACCTCCGTCCTCAACATAGACTTCAGTCACACCACCAGAGGTTAATCCGTTAATCTGAGCAGTTGCATCAACTGCATCGTCTCCGATTGCGGAAGAAAAATTAATTTGATCAGAGATACTATAATTAGAACCAGCATCCCCTCCTTCGAGATATAAACCTGAACCTGTGTCACCCTCTAATAGGATTCTATCTCCATCGGCATCAGATAAATAGGTAGAACTTTCATCGACATTAATGCCACTGACTACTCCACGCAAAACACCTGTCGTAACAGTATTGTCATCTCTATTAATAAAAGATACTGCATCACCCACAGCAAAAGTGCCAAGGTGATTGATTGAGATCTCACAACGATACGCAGTTTCATCCCCTGCTGTAAAGTATACATTCTCAATGATCGCTTCTGCTTCTATGGTCACCCCATCGGCAGCATATCGCACCACTTTACCATTGTTGGGTGGTTGCCCTTCGGCAACATATGCTTGTATGATGTTAGGTTCTATCCAAGATGAATCGGATGCGTGTAGAGTATTCTCAATAGGATATGCAACTTCTGCATCCTGTTGATATAAGATACGCATGAGGAACTCTAATGATTCTTTAGTTCCTTTGCGTTGGTATAAATCTTTGACATGCTTAATGAGTAATCGTTTATCTGCAGATACAGAGAAGTCGATACTCGGCATGAAGTCTTGTTGGAAGAAAGTAAGGAATGATCCTATGGTCGTATCAATATCTGCATATTTAAGCAGATTATTATTTGCTGCGATACTGTTTTCTTGGAAACTTGCAATGACACCTTGTTGCTGAGAGGTTCTACCGATAATAGTCTCTCCTGGTTCAAAAGTTCTAGAGTTAATTTCTTCTATGTATATTTTGCTGTCAGCGACAACACGAATCTTTGCGAGTGCACCAGAGGCATTACCAAAGATATATTCTCCATTAATAAAAGCAGTCGCACCAATGTTATCATTGTTGGAGTTTTGCTCTGCTACTATTTTTGATTTCGCAGTCGGAGTCGGAGCAGTGGTCGCATCTTCAAATAAGACCGATCCTGTCTCTGCCTCTAGACTTAAGAAATCTAGTTCTTCTTCAGACTTGAGAGTGAGAACCCCACTCTCAAGAAATTCGAAGTATGCTTTTAAGAAGGCAAGTAATCCATCAGACTCCTCTTGGACGAATCCAGGGAGGAGTCTGGTTATTTGATTAGAAAACTTGTCTACTGAAAAAGGCATATTATGCTACTGTTGCACCATAGTTTGCAACGACATACCATTTGCTTCCGTTCCAGAACAAGAGTGTGAACTCACCAACTGCATCAAATGTGAGTTGGTTAGTTGCAGTTCCTGTAGAACCAAAGTTCGTGACTGTAATTACAGCAGTTGAACTTGTGGAAGGAGCAGTCGTCATACCGATTATTTTTAATTGACCTGTGTTTGATCCATCGCCCAATGTACCTGTAGCAGTCGTTGATGATGCTGCAGCATTCAAGTCATACAATGTTGTGAACTCAGTATTGAGGTCAGCACTTGCATTACCTGTGTATGTGGTAAGATCATCAGATGCTAAAAATGTAGGGATATTTTCAAACAATTGGTTAATTGTCATTTTTTTGTTGACAGGTGTTCCACCTGGATCGTCAACAATGTGTAGTAAATCTGCACCACCGATGTCTGAGTTAGACACTTGGGTCAATGCAGTTATTTTTTTATCTGCCATTTTATTCTCCTAAAATTAAAATCCTCTTTCGAGGGAAACTACTTGCGGGACTCGCACCACTTTATTCATTATGTGGAGTATGATGTCACGGATGAATATCCGACACCAGCACTCGATTCACCACTTGCGATGGTGTCTGCTTCACCTGTCACTGTTATCAAACCTTGTTTAATATCAATGAGTTGTCCTCGAGTCGCAGTTACATCATAACTGTTTGGGACGATGGTGAAGTAAATTGATTTATCAGTGTTAGATGTACCTGTTACAATGATTCCGTTGATGGTAATTTTTCCTGTGGTGTAATCAATCGTTCCTGCTGTAGGATCGGAATACACACGTGTAGAACCAGAGAAGTAATATCTTCTCAAATTACCAGCACCATCATCATCAAAGTAATAAGTTGTTACACTATCACCTGATATTTTAAATCCTGTAGAAACCAAAATTCCTCCTGTCGTACTTGCATGTCCACTGTGCGGATGATAGAGTGCATTACCAAAGTTGAGAGTGTATCCCAACGAAGTATTGAGGGTTGGTTTCAATGTTTTTCTCAGTTTAACTGTTGTGACATTTGATAAGATACTTGGATCCGTGGCATCAATGTCTTTCGACAAGTTAGATGATCGGAACACCGCATCAAATCCATTAAGATTGTTGGTATCAAATGTTGTAATAGTAGAGGTCACTAGAGATTCTAGTTCTCCCTTGGAAACTGTTGCTGTTCTTGGATTGTATTTAAAGGTAGATTTAATTAATATATCTATTACTTCCGCATCTACAATCACAGGTCGAACAGTGAGCATGTTCAAGTCACGCAAACGAGACTTGATCACATCTTTTTCATTTTCACTTAAATAATCTGAATTAATAGGTTTAATGGTTAAAAAGATTTTGCCATACTCTGGTGGATCATTATCTTCTCCACCCCATATTGCTATCGCATCTGCGTTAGGATAAAACTCAGTGACCTTTGCTTTATAGTCATTGAGAGTCACCAAACGATTTTGCGATGAATAAAACTTGGATGCTTTAAATTTAATTGACTCAATGCTTTCGTTCTCTGCACCACCATAAGCAGTGGTCACATTGGTCACGATTGCATTAGAGAATCCATTGATCGCATCAATCAATGAAAATACTTTAGCACCATTGGCATGAACTGTATCCACAACAATGTAAGTTGCTGTAATCACATCTCCGTCTTTAGGAGATAATCCAATGGTGTTGTCACCAAAATATATTTCGGTGAATCCTTCATCATTTTCTTGCGTAAAGAATACTGTTGAAGTTGTGGTAATACTGGAAAGATCCCCTGCTTTCGTCCAACCTGTGGTCACACTGTCGCTGTTCACAGACAGTGAGATAGAACCTGCATCCACTCTTTCGTTGCTGAGTTTAAATTTAGGATTTGAAAGTTGACTATCGTACACATAAGTATCCGTGACATATGTACCTTGTTTTAAAGGGATGCTGCTGTATGTATAGGTGGAACCATTTTGTGTAGGAGTGACCGATGAAGTCACCACAAAGTTATAAGTAGAACTGTCAAACACAGTAGAGAATCGAGATCCTCGTACCAGAGTCATCTCACTCAAGGATGGATAAGAACCATCGGCACTGCGGACATTCAGCAGTTGCATCTCAAACTGTGAGGATGCACCTGAATATGAAGTCGGCACATATCCTAACTCTTTGGCTCTACTGATCACATTCTTTCTCAACTGTGCAGTTTCTAAAAATAATTCAGATGCTGCCAAGTTGGTATTAAATGCTGAGATGTGTGAGTTATATGCTAAGAGATCGATCAGGATACTCAGTGTAGAACCTTCAAAGTCATAGTCTTTCAGTGTGCTTTGACCTTTGAGGAACTCTTTCAGATTATCTGATATATTCTCGAAGTCAGTTTCTGTTACATTGAGGGATGAACTGTTGATCGCCATGTTATTTCCTATCTGATTCTATTGAGTATTATATCCAACTGTTGGGGTCTTGGATCATTTGTTATATCATAATATATTGACACTGCCAATTCGTTGCTGTCTAGGGTGTCTTCACTCGCAACAATTTTTATATTATCAATACGAGGTTCAAAGTTGCGGAGCAGTTTCTTAATGCGTAGTTCGATTTCATCTATCAGATCCTCCCCTGTTAACTCAAATAAGAGTCCTCGGATGTTCGCTCCGATTCCAGGTTTAAAGGGTCTTTCAAAGTTGTCTGTCAACACAAGGTTCTTGACTGCTCGTCGAATGGCATCAGAGTCACTCTTAAGATTCACGTCTCGAGTCACTGGGTTCGCACCAAATTTAAGATCTAGATCGGTAAAGTATTTCTTCGCGACATTCTTACCTTTGTTTACTATTTCAGTTGCCATATCAGTTATTTATACAGTTTGTATGGATTTACTCAAGAGATTATACATGAAAACCCATCTATTTGGGTTTGGATACATCTTTACCATCACCCTGTTCAGTATGGACATGAGTTGACAGTTCTATCTCTTTACCTGTCACTTCACCCTGAGCAACTATATTTTTTGTTACTGTGACTTCCCCATCGATCGCGATCGTAGGAGCAGTCATGCTAATATCTTCGGTGGATGTAATGGTTGTTGAACCTCCGATCGTGGCGGAAACATTGCCTCCAACATGTATGCTGGCATCACCTGTTTGCACATTAATAGTGATATTACCAGACTCAACATGGAGTGTCGCATTGCCACCAATATATACATTTTCATCTTTACAAATTACCTCATAATGATCATTGACATGACGATAAATACTATCCCCTGTGTTTGTGATCTCATTATATGTACCACTGCGATGGAAATTCACAATGTGTTCCCTACCTACAGTGTCATCTATTTCAAAATAATGTCCTGATTCCGTCTCGAGTGTTTTATTAAATGGATATTTGGGTTTGATGGTATTGTCTGCTGGTAGTGTAAACCCAACTGTCTCTGGAAGTGTGGTTGCTTTATAGTCTGGTCGTATCGTGGTGTGAGACTTTTCATTGACAGAGGTGATATCCCTGTATCTAGGATAATAAGGTAGATCATCCTGAGTCAGAGTCTTTTCCGTAATCGTAGATCCTGTGCCATCGGTGAGTATCTCGACTGACTCAGGTGTTTTCGGTGCATCCTCTAAGGATTGGGATAATCCCCAAGATCTTGTAGGATCTTGTACTGGAGCCACTCCATCTGGAGTGTCGACATAATCTGCTGCTGTGAGTCGACGTGGATCATTAAATCCATCTTCGATGGTGGGAGTAATTAAATTGCCTTGTATATCTGCTCGCGATCCTGAGGAGGGAATACCCAATGTAGAACCTAACACAATAAAGTTCTGTCGGAGATCATCAATAAAACATCCGATCACTGTTGAACCTTCTACCAACCCATGGACTGTATGTCCTAATCCACTGAGGGATGCTTCGGTGTTCGGCATCATGACCTGACTCCAAGGTAAGTCGGGAGTTGCTATTTGTTGCTTATCATGAGTGTGTACTCCATGCACACGCACACGCACTCTCCCTACTTTGAGAGGATCGTTGCGGTCTTCGACCATGCCATAATAAAATTCCATCGTGCCTCCTTAATCAGATCTATACGCATCCGACACTGCGATCTCTGCGTCTTCAATTTTTGCTGCAATAGATTCTTTCACACATTCTAGATGACAGAAAGACTCCTTGCTAGCAACTTTAAATTCATATTTAATCCCTGTAATGAGAAACTTGCTGTCGTCAAAGGGATTCTCTATTTTATTATCATCCACTTGAGTCAGTGGAATCTCTGCATGTAGCATTAAACCACATTGAATATCTGTCCTGCCTGGAATGGATATCCGAGTCATGTTCTGATGTAGCATTTTTTCTAGAGCATTGCGTTCAAAAGATTCTGAAGACCCATGATTAAAGTCAATGTCTCGGAAAGTATCTGAGGATGCATAGTCTGCATTGACACCAAATTTATGATTCATGTCGATAGAATTTTTAAAATAGGCATCAAAAGATTTATGCAAATTGGTATCAAAATCCACTTCTCTATAATCAGGTGGAGTATCCTCATCCACGACCTCTCCTCCCTCAATGATCTTTTCAAATTCATCATCGACTCTGAGTTGTACATATCCACTGTGATGACCTTTGGGATTGCGAGCATATACTTCGCTCAAGTCAAAGATGACCTCGCTGGATATTTGTGTGATCTGGTCATAAGAGTTCTTTCGACCTGCATATGCACCTGTCGCCATACCCTCAGCGACATCAAATCGCTTCGGTGTAGTGACTGCTAATATCTGTGAGTTCTTACCTGACTCTTTATTTTCTAGAGTGCTTTCCTCTATTTTATTCTGTCTTGCGATATTATAAGTAAACTCAATCGGATATTCCTGTTGCATCATGGTGTCGATAGAACAGAAACGAAATCCACCATTGACTGTCTGATAAAAGAAGAAAGGATTCGCCCAAGATGCCCCACTGTCCATGGTCAATGCCTCGGAAGTGAGTTTTGAGACTGTTTCATGTACTGTTAAATTAGGCACCACGACCTGTAGATTGTCAGGTTTACTCTCTTCGAATAAATCAAACTCTTCTTTGGATATATGTGCCTTGTCAATACATAGATTGGCAATGATGTCAGAGATAGAACCTCTGTAAGTGGTAGAGATCCTTGCCTTGCGTGTAAAGAACATACGAGGATCGACTAAATGAATCAGATAAGTATACAGAGTGCTTGAGACCTTCTCTACCTGTGTGATCTTATAGATACGCAGGTTCTTATCAATGGTAAAAGTCTTGGCTGCTTCTTCGCCAGTGCCTTCGTACTGAGATATATTTAAATGAATATATTCCTGTCCAAAGAGTCGAAATCGTTCTAATATATTCAGACCATCAAAGACTCTCAGAGTTCCAGTGATAAAGGTCTCGAATATATTTTCATAGAGATCGATCTGACCCACTTGAGAAGCAATGTCCACCGTCTCACCCTCTGGATTCGCCAGAGTGATGCAATGTACTTGGAACTGCCCTCGTTGTGTGCTCATTTATAAACTAAGGGATTCGGGAGTGATTTGTACTGGAGACCAGACATATGCAATGTTGCGTCGATCCAGTTCTACGATGCATTTTCTGCGTTGCTTGGGTTTGCATCGTTCTTCGCCATTAATATACTTTAACAACATCTCAGTGGTTTCTTGTTTCATATAATAATGAGTTGTTTTAAATGATCCGTCTTTTTGTCGAACGATATCACTCTTTTTAAATTTCATGGGCATAATATATTTTCCTATATTGATATAATTGATTCAAATTCTCTGACAACCTGTCGTACGAAACGAGGTTCGATCACTTTAATTTGTCTTTTCATCTCATTCTCTTCGCGTTCATGCTCAATGTTTGAGACTGGAGTGTTGGTTGCGTTATCCGTGTTAGAGAGTGCACCAGAAGTCTCCGCATAGTGATGTACTGCATCGCGATGCTCAGAGGTGGATTGCAAGGTAAATGACTTTCCAGAAGTATTGCCTGTGATGGTATTGCCAGCGACACATCTATTTAGATCATCATAGATGACAACAATGCGTTTCAGAGTGGCATTGACTTCACAAATCGTGCCTTTTGCTCCATTGGATGAGGTAATACCCTCACCGACTGCAAACTTAGAAGTTGCAGACACAATATCGGTTGTATTCGTCGCATTCAGCACGAATCCAGGATACTTTGTGGTCATAAATGCATCAAAAATGGATGTATCTCGATACCAGTCATTCACGGATCCTAAGAAGTCATTGACTAAAAAGAATGTCCAATATAAATCTCCATCCCCATACAGTCGACTCGCGACCACATCGGGACGATCTCCCTCTTGTATCTCATAGACCGTGTATTGAATAATAGAATCAATTTTATTCGTCTCAATCTTTGCTTTACGAAAGAAATCTTTGATGGTGGTAAAGTTACCATCTGCGAACTCATATTGAATGTCAGGGAAGTTTGCGAAATATTTATTTGCCATGGTGTTTCTTGCCTTATATTAGATCATTAATGTGATTGCCTATGCTTTTTGGATCCACTCCAACATATTCTTCATAGTTATTTCTTGAGAGGATCTTAGTTTCGGCAAAGTCTATGGTCAAATTAATCGCAGTTGGATATCCATCAGCAAAAGTAGAGAACTTTTGACCTCCTGCATAGTCTACAGCCATACTCGTACAGACCATTCCAGGTAAATATCCTTCTATTCGATCTTTGATGCCTTTGCTGAAAGTCACATCCCACTGTGGGGGATAGATTAAAAAGAGATCATTCTCTGCAGTCTTAGGCAACATGCGTAATCGGAAAGCAGTGATGATTCTTTGCACCTCTTGTGCCTCTGCTTTGGATTTAGGTTTGAATTGCCAAGCGAAATTAAAGGTTCTAAAGGGTACATCTTTGAGGAAAGTCTCTCGTAATGGATTTGCTGCCTTCCCTGCGACCTTGTTGACGAGTTTACCTGCGTCTCCAAGGACTGCTTCCCCTGTCTGCCTTGCGAATCGTTCCGCAATATTCTTAATCAATCCTTCTCCTTGTACTCCAGTGAGGTTATCGGAACCATCTTCACCCTTTGCTCCTGTGGTCACTGCTGCTGCGATGGCACCCAGATCCGCAGTCTCATAAGTCACGGATGAATTATTGGAGAGTCCATCTGGAATATATAATTTAATTTTTAAATCAGGTAATAAATCGGTGTTTCTACCAGCCACATCGGTGGCACGGAAGATTAAATAATTGGGTAGAGTTTCTTCTAATGGATAGGTGAGGAAATCTGTTTGCGACATCGGAGTTTGTTTCGCGAGTCGTGGAGTCAGTGTACCTGATTTAGACAATGATTTGATGGACTTGCGTCGCTTTTCTAAGTCAGACTTTGCCTTTTCTCTGAGTGCTCCGAGAGCATCGGTTGCTGAAGTGTAATTCTTACCTCTGATTGCTGCTGCGACTCCCTTCAGAGAGTTGATTGCTTCTTTAGCAGTAGAGACCTTGTCTAGTATTTTATTGATTGATGCCATGCTATTCCTATATAAATAGATTCGATACAGTTATTTATACTCATTATGGCATACAGTGGAAGATTTAGTCCAAAGAACCCCAAGAAATATCGTGGTGATCCTACCAAGATCTACTATCGATCACTCTGGGAAAGACGATTCATGGTCTACTGTGATAACAACGATGCCATACTAGAGTGGGCATCGGAAGAGTTCTTTATTCCTTATAAGAGTCCTGTAGATAATAAACTCCATCGATACTTCCCTGACTTCTTTATTCGGTATCGAAAGAAAGATGGATCCATCGGCAACGACGTGATAGAGGTCAAACCCAAAGCACAGACGAAACCACCCAAACCTCGTTCGCGACGCACGAGAACTTATTTGCGTGAAGTGAGTAGATACCTCGTCAACGAGGCAAAGTTTAAAGCAGCAGAAGAGTTCTGCCTAGATCGAAAGTATGGATTTCGTATACTGACAGAAGATGATCTGTTAGTAAAGTAGATTATTTAATTCAGCAAAGAAATCACTGAAAGGAATGCCAAAGGCAACTAAGACGATATCATAGGTTTCATGAAATAATATAAATTTATTGCCTGCTCCTGATCCAAAGATCCATCCATTGATATTATAAAATCCATATCCATAATTCCATTTCATGCCTTCGCAAAGAGTATAGACCCAAACTGATCCATCTTCTTGTTCTTGTGTGGGTGCATTGGGTGGAATGTAGCATGTATCGGGAGTATGTTGCGTTTCGAACATGGAATCACAGAGTTCTATCGGCATGACTTGCGTTGCGTCCCATTGACAGGAGCGAGACCAGAAGTATCCATATCTTGCCAAGTCGGGCATGCTCATGAATATCCCTCCATATACAGTTGGATCACCTTGCTCAGTTGTGGTGAGGTCTGCACTGCGAATCCCCAACAGATTGTGAATGTCCGTGACCCAGTCGCGAACATCGCAGTTGCACTCATTTTGCAAGGCAATCGTCTGTAATACGATATTTCCATTATTATAATACCAATGACCATAATCGCGATCAATGGTGGTTGTTTGTTTGATTAAACGAAAAGGATCATTCATATACCATTCCTCATTCAATCGTTTGAGAGATACGAATCCACTCTTCATTGCCATCAAATCACGAAGCGAACGAGTGTGTGCACTCCCCATTTCAATGTCAATCCACCAATCGACATGGTTCTTGATCGGACTGTCCCACGATATCTTCGCTTCGTCCATGTAGTCGACATAGGATGTAATATAAATGCTCTTAGAGAGCGATGCTGTGAGTTGAGATTCATCCCGATGGAAGTCATTATTATATCCTTCGGCAATTAAATATCCGTCTTTGATTAAAATAAAAGATCCTTGGGTGAATTTATGACTCAGAGCGAGAACATGTTCTTCGGAAAGGGAGACATCTTTGGGTGTCGCTGTCTCCCAAGAAGAAGAGGGATATGTTTTATCTAGTCTCGTGGTGGGTGTGGATTGAGAGTTCCCAGTCAATGCTGAGTCTATAGTTGTGGCACTGCTGCTTGGCGTGCTCCCTCCCCCACTTCCACAGGACATAAGGAGTGAAATCGATAAAACATATCCGATTCGGTTCATTTTAGAGTCTCGAGATCTTGCCTAAGATATCGTCGACTTGTGGATCATTTAAATGCCCAATCACATCATCGGTGATTGGAGTAGAATAACAAAGATCCCCATCTTGCAGTACTGCGACTTCCCAGAGTCCTTGCTTTCCACCATACGATCTAGCATGCTTGATCACACTCGCACCATATCCATTCGGGAATGAATATTCCTGATAGATACCTTTGGCACGATGATCACTTCCATCCGAGACATGCTCAGACACGAAGTATGGTGAATTTTTTCCAAAATGTGACATATATTGTCTCCTTAAAAAAATATTAATATAAACAGAACAGTCAGAGTCAATCCTGTAAGACCAAACACCATCATGATGTCGTTGTTCGGTCCCATCATGATCTATTCAACCACTTCTGTTCAACGATCAGTTCTCGTGCCTTCTTACGAGGTTGCACATTGTTCATTGCAATCTCGAAGTTAGACTCCGACAACTCCATGATGACCTCGCGATCACTCATGCGTTTCACCATTCTCTCAATGGTCGCGAGGACCGATTGAGTCACATTAGTCATTTGTACTTCCATCTTAATGAAACCTCCTTTTAACACCATTCACAACTAAGAAATCAACCTCGACTTCACCGATGATTGAAATCTCACCTCTAGCACGAACCATACGATTCATCAGAGTCCAAGACTCATTCAACTTGTCACTCTTATCAAGTGCTAGTTGCATTTCCTTGCCATTCAAAGGCAACTCAACTTCTTGCCCAGTGGCAAGATGCGTTCCGATTATTCCATTTTTCATATTCACTCCTGAATTTAATTTATTTTCCATTATAATAATGATACTAAAAAACGATGAGTGTCGTAAAGCATTTTAGACAATATATTCGTTTATTTTTTGAAAGGTTCGACGTGACTTGGAGAACTGTTTCATGGGTTTTTTAAACTTCTTGTCGTTATACTGTACCAACTCACCCTTTTCATTCAGATGATATTGCCCATTCTTAAACTCCCAGTCTGTTGTTTCCTGATATACTGTGATCACCATTATGCTGCTACCTCTGAGACCTGCTGTTGTAGAGCAGGATCATCGTCACGAAACCATCCTTGCGGAGTCTGATAAGACCTTACATAGTCCTTTCGTATCCCTTTCGGTGCCATCGTCCAAGACTCAGATCGAGCAATGATCGGTTTTGCTATGGCATCCTCGTCGTCGAAGACACGATGCGTTCTAGCAATCCAATGATCACCATCGTAAGACATTTTAACAGGAGTCTCCCAAGCAGGTGTAATTGGACCTTCACCATCGCCATCTTTACCTAGATCGCGAAAATGATACCCTATGACATATTCTTTAGAGGTTGCATGTTCATATTCGAGCAACGAAGTCAGAGTAGGAATACCCTCTCTTTCAATGCGTTCCTCATCACTCACAGAGATATCCGTGACAAAATGAGTGGTTCCACCTTTAAATTTCCAATAAGTCTCATCGACTCCATGCACATAACCTTCGTTATGAGCAGCATAATTTTCACAATACTGTGTTTCAATGATTAATGTACGCATATTAAGATACCTCCAAAATACAAGTTAATACCATGATGATTTGTGGTAAAAGAAACCACTTAATTAAAAATCCTATATCCATATTCACTCCCCTTATCATCATACTAGTATATAAAAAAACGATGAGTGTCGTAAAGTCCTCGGACATTGCGTATAAATAGTTGTATGCCAATAGTAAGAACAATGGTGCGTGGAAAGACTTTTGAGAGCAATGTGGATCAAACCTCAGTGTTATCAGAGGGCATACTAGACACTCTGAAACGAGAAGCACAGCGAAACAATATAGATAGTGTCAGTCGCGACAGCATTGATTGGTTCCGCAAGACAGCAAGTAAACTTAAGAGTGTTACAATGCGTGGGGTTCTAGAGGATAATGAGAGTGTGACTCGAGTTTCCATGGGTTCCATGGTGATGTTTATGTACGATCCAATCGGTCGGGATAAACTGCCTTTCTATGATGCCTTTCCTTTGGTCATACCAGTGAAGAAGGCACCTGGAGGATTTCATGGGTTGAATCTACATTATTTGCCTCTGCCTTTACGAGCAGCATTTCTAGATGAACTGCTGAATAGAACATCTGGCAAGGAAAATAATAGAAGATTCCGATTGACTTATGACTTACTCAAGAACTCAGCAAAACTCAATGAATTCAAACCTTGTTATAAACATTATCTTACAAAACAAATAAATAGTCGTATCGCCAGTATAAAACCAGAACACTGGACGACTGTGACTTTCTTACCCACGGAAAGGTTTCAGAAAGCAAGTAAAACAACAGTCTGGCGAGACTCTAGAGGAAAAGTATAATGGCAAAAACAATCAATGACTTTAAAAGCAACATTGATAACCTATCACGTCCCAATCGATTTGAGGTCAACTTCTTTGGACCAGATGGACTCAAACTAGAAGGTGTGCGTTGCGATACAGCAGTGCTCCCAGGACGCAACATTGTCACTCAAGACTTTAGTGAATATGGATCCTTTAGGAAATATCCATACCTCGTAGACTACGATGGAGGACAGGTTCAGTTCTCTTTCTATTGTGATAACTCATTTATCGATCGTGCCATCATCGAAGCATGGCAACAGTCAGTGTTTGATGTTAATTTTAATTTTAATTATTATAAAGATTATATTGGTGAAGTAACGATCACACAGTTAGATCAGCAACTCGAAGGAGCAGTGAAGTTTACACTGTTCGAAGCATATCCCCTGATGATACAGAATCAGCAACTCGATGCTGCAAATGCAGATGGGATACAAAAATTTAATTGTTCGTTTGCCTATAGAACATGGGAAAGCGAATATATACATTCACCAAAACCTTTTGGTGGAATCAATGTCGGAAGTGCAGCATTACAGGCAGCATTAGACATACTGCGTTTGGGTGCTCGTAATAGTAATCGAGCAGCAAGAGTCCTAGGACGATTGAACAATGCAGTTGGCAAAATAGAAAGAATCAATAAAAAGACGGAAAGAATATTCGGATCGGATATCCTTGGAACTCTTGGCATTGGTGATTAAAATTATATTATAGGAATATATTATGGCATTACCAAAACAGGTCGCTCCATCCTATGTGGTGGAACTACCGAGTAATAAAACAGAAGTGACATATCGTCCCATGACGATGAAACAGCAGAAAAGTCTGTTGGTGGCATTAGAATCAGAAGATAACTTGCAGATGCTGAGAAGCATGCGAGATCTTTTATCTGATGTGACAGAAGGCAAGTTCGATGCATATAAGGCACCGATGGTGGATCTAGAGTATTTGTTTCTTCAAGTAAGAGCAAAATCTGTAGGGGAAACTGTCAATCTTAACCTTAAATGTAAAGAAGAGGCATGTGAGGGATCAACTCAAATAGAGATTGATCTAACTTCCATCGGTGTCGTAGAATCTGACACAGTGGAGACTCATCGTATCATGTTGAATGATACTCTAGGCATAGAGATGCGTTATCCTACACCTGAATTGTTGAGTAAACTACAGGATAAAGATGACGACATGACACAACTCACACAAGTGATGAAGTCAACGATCGTGAGCATCTTTGATAATCTAGAAGTCCATCCTCTCGACGATGCCGATCCTAGAGAAGTGGAAGAGTTTCTTGACAATTTAACGATTGATCAAGTGTCTCAAATCACTGACTATTATGATCGAATGCCTAAACTGAGTCACACCATCGACTTTGCTTGTAGTGATTGTGGTAAAGAGCAGAAAAGAGTATTACAAGGAATCGCAAGTTTTTTTTAATATCTCTTTCTCATGAGAGTTTGTATAATTATATGCAAACAAACTTTCAACTCATGCAACACCATCATTACAGTCTAACTGAGTTAGACAATATGTATCCATGGGAAAGAGAAATATATGTTCGTCTTTTAATGAATTTTTTAGAAGAAGAACGTGAACGACAGAAACAACAGAAATAGGAGATCGCAATGAGCGAAGAAACTTCACAAGGAGAAGTTTCTGTTGATCTAGATAAATATACTGATTTAATCATGAAGTTAGATGAAGCGAATGACAAGATCGCAGAAATGGAAAAACTTCGTAATGAACTAAAAGTGGCAACAATTAAGGCAAAACCCCCTGCAGAGTTTTCTTTCGGGGCATTGTTTCGTGATGAGAATGATATTAATGAGAAATCAATTATAGGTTTCGCATCATTCATCATGATGATAGCATTTGGTATTGTCGACCTCGTAACAGGTCTCAATGGAATGGAGTTAGTCATCGATGACAGCATCTATACATCCTTTGTCGTAGTGACATTAGGATCCTTTGGTATCGCAGAGGCAGGAAAAGCATTCGGAAAATAAAACATGGCAGAAGACACCACCACAAAACTGATGACTGAGCAACTCAAAGTTGCTAACGAGACACACACGACTGCTAAGCAAACACTGGGAACAGTGAAAGCATTGGCAGGGCAGAGTAAAGGTATCGAGGGATCAGTGCAAACATTGGAAGGGCAGAATAAAAATGTCGAGAAGAAAGGCACAGAGACGAATAGACTCTTAAGTCGACAGATCGATGATAATAAAACAATGCAAGATATCGCTCGTGAGAATGCATACGAGTTGAAAAATGCTTTGGGGGATCTTAAAGAAGGATTTAGTTTCTTTGGTAAGAACCTCAAAGAGTTAGGCATTGGTGGTGGTGATGTTCTCGGAAACCTTGGTAAAAAAATAGAAGCAGTGATCAATCTACTTGCATCCCCTATCATCATGATTGGGGGTTTCCTTATAGGTATTGGTCAAGGATTGGTAAAAGCAACGAAAGCAGTAAAAGATGGTAGCAAATTTACCAAACTATTCTCTTTGCCTCTAATTGCTTTTAATGCAGCAATCCAAAGTATCACAAAACTGTTGGGGACTCGTACAGCATTTTTAACAAAGGCAGGTGGTCCAATCTGGAACATCAAGCAATTGTTCAACACCCTTATAGCAGGATTCAAATTCGATTCAATCAACAAAAGTGCAACTAAATTTCAAAAAAGTGTCTTTAACATTGGACAACAATTTAAGAAGGTAGGTAAATCATTCGGTGCAGCAGGTGAATTGATTAAGAAGTTGTCAGCACCATTCAAAGGACTCGCCGATGGTGCTAAAGCAGTAGGAAAAGTGATAGGGAAATTATTTGCACCACTCAACTTTATCTTCGTTGCTTTCGAAACAGTCAGAGAATCCTTAAATGGATTTAAAGAAGCAGGAATTGTCGGTGGAATTTTAGGTGCAATCTCAGGATTTATAAAAGGTTTGATCACTATCCCATTAGATCTTATCATCAATGCTGTAGGTTGGATTGCTGGTAAACTAGGATTTGAGAATGTAGCAACAGCACTCAAAGAGTTCTCATTCACTGGACTGTTAACCACATTCACAGATAAACTGTATGACATTATTAATAGTATACAAGAGTGGGTGGGTACTAAATTTGAAAATGTGAAAGAATCTTTACTGAACTTCGATCCATTTGAAGCAATAGGCAACATTGGTGACAAAATTAGCACTGCTCTCTCAGATGCTGGTGCATGGGTGGGGGAGAAAGTTAAAGGTCTGCTAGCAAAACTCAATCCTCTGAATTGGTTTAAAGGTGATGATGCTGAAGGAGACTATGCAGGTGAATTCGCAGAAGGTGGTAATATTCCTGCTGGTAAGTTTGGATTGGTAGGAGAACGAGGTCCAGAATTTGTAGGTGGTCCATCTTCAGTCATGTCTGCAGATAAATCCCGATCGATGATGCAGACTGCCACTAAACTCATGGGTGGTACAGGTGATGATGTTGATATTAAAGGTCAAGTTCTATTCACTCGAGAAACAGGGGAACAAGCATTAGAATCATTTAATGCTGCACTCGAATCTGCTGGTATTCAAGAGAAGATCACTCTAGATGAACTTAAACAAGCACAGATGGATGGTATTGAAAATACTTCTAATCGTGTGGGTGATTTATATGATCAGTTCTTACGCAAAACTGAGACAGCAGCACTAGACATTAGTGATGCGTTTAATATTGAATTGGATGATCTTGGTATGGGATCAAGCAGTGGTGAAACTATTAAAGCAGCAGAGACTGAAATCGCTGATGCTAGAATGAGTAATCAGAGTGGTGGTGGAAGTGCTATAGCAAATTCAGGTAATGTCACTTCAAGTATTGTGACGAGTACGAATACAATTATGGCTGGAGTGAATACAAGAAACAACGATTCTATCTCATTCCTTAACAAGAATATCTAATTTCTTTTTTCTATCGTATTGCTTTTTGGATTTATGAATCTGTGTCTTTGCCTTCTTCGGCGAGACCTTGCGTACTTTTACTTTCGGCAATTTTGTCATAATTAATTGGACCCAATGGGTTCGGTAAGTCAATCCCAGATTCTACTCGATAGGCAAAGTCTCCTCTGCTCAAAACCTTCATGATCTTTGCTTTACCTAACTCGCCATAGTTGATTAGACTATTACTGTAATCTGTTTCTACCACAATGTGAAATCGTATCTTTCGATTATCTTCCATGGCGATATCTACGAGTGCCACCTAATCCACTGCCCGATAATTTCCTAGCATCCTTTTGATGCCTGCGTATCGCTGCACCTTTTTTGCGATTTCTTTTATCACAAGGTTTCTCATAGAACTCTCGCTGTCTCACCTCTTGGATGATACCTGCTTTTTCTACTTGTTTTCTGAATCTAGAGAGCATTCGGTCGAAGTACTCTCGGTCTCTAGGTGTCACTTTTGGCATAATATATTTTCTTGTTGTAAATTAAAAAGTGTCAAGTCGCCCCACAATCTCTCGCTCTTGACTAACAGTTCCCGCACTTTAACTGCTTTGCCCAATTCATCAGTTGCCCCATGGTCTTATGCCTATGCTGCCAATCCTTCGCACTGATGATGATGGGAACTGAACCAGCAACAATCCAAACCCATCCCCACTTTATCTGTATACAGATTATTTATAATCAACTATCGTTTGCTAATCGTTGAAAGTAATCCATATCGTCGTCACTAGAAGCACTTGGTGCTACTTCTGCTGTTGCAGAAGGACTTTCGTCTGCTGTGTTCCAAGGTAAATCTGGTGCACTCGCAGAATCTAAATCAGCATCTTGTGCTACAGATTCAGCAGTTGCTCCAGAAACAGCAGTTCCTAGTACTCTATCCAACTTCTCTTTGAGTTCGTCATAAGACTTGAACTCTGCAGGAGCAATCACACTGTTAAGTGAATATTGTTTGCTATAGAGTTCCTCTAAAGAAGTATCGTCGCCATCAAACAGAGGAGTCACTGGATCGAACTCTGATTTATCATAGTTCCAGAATCCATCAACTTTTCTTAGTTTGATTTTGAAGTTTGCACCTTCCCAAAAGTCGAAAGGGTTTAAAGGTGTTTCATCTTCAAATGCTGGGCACATTGCCTCTTTTAGCATTTCAAAGATCTTCTTACCATATCTGTATAAGAATACCTTTCCTTCGTTTTCAGGATGCTTAGGATCAGACACAACTAAAATGTTAGAAACATAGTGTAGTCTTCTCTTTTGTTTCCTTGCTTGATCTTTGTTTGCCTCGATTCCAGAGTTCCATAGTTGAGTATTGTACTCAGAAACTGGATCGTTTTTCCCAAGAGTCGTCAAGGACTTCTCAATGAACCAACCACCTGGACCTTGGAATCCATGATCCCAGTAAGTAACCCATGGTTGCTCTTCGCCTGCTGGGGATGGTAGGAATCTAACTACAGCAAACCCATTGCCAGACTTATCCATTTCTGGTTTCCAGAATCGTTCGTCTACATAGGATTTAGTTTTAGATCCACCACTATCGGCATCAGCCATGGCAGTTTTTAGTTTATCGAGTGAACCTCGATTGCGTTTTAAGTCAGCGAATGACATATCGTATCTCCTTTATATTGCATTGTATTGCGTTGTATTAATGATCAGGATACATTGGTATTCGGTCAACATAACCAGAGCCAAGTACCCATTCTTCATCTTCAGGTATATTATAGGTTATTTCATGGGTGTCAGTAAGTGACTTTTGGAAATTAAACTTAACTTTTTCAAAGTGCTTTACCATCGCCATTAACTGATCATATTGCGCAGTTAATACACGAAAGGTATCTTCCTGTTCCCAATCATAATTGTCAGTTCCTTGATAGACATTCTCATAGGTGTTATTCCATAGAGAATCAAATCCTATTAGGTTGACTTCCTTTGCTCCATCTAACAATGCCAATCCTATGGCAGTGGTTCCACATACCATATCTCGTAGGATCGGATCGTCAAACTTCACGATCGAGTTGGGTTCTTCAAAACATAATATTTCCATAGTCCCTTGGAGTGAAGATCCCTGACTAAAGAAATGAGTTGAAGACTCGTTAAGATTATGTGTAGTTATATCACTGTGATGTGAGTCAAACCTTAACATCATCTTAAATTGTTCAAGAGCATCTATAGGAGTAGCATCCCAATCAGCGAATGCAACTTTATGCTCTTTGTAGTATCCAGAATTGATAATCTCGATTTGCATCGGGATATCGACTGCTACTAATGTGTCTGGTGAGAAATCTCTATAGAGTGCATTACACCCATAAGTGTTCTCAAGTTTGGTAAGGTCAAATTGTGTCCTGCTAGGACCATTGCCTAAAATATGTGCTATCATAAAAAACTGTTTTTGTTACTGTTGTTGCCCCATGGCAAGGATATACTCTAACCATTCTCTCATAGACCAATCTATATTTGCTGTAATCATGTTATACTGTTTAGGATGTTTCATGATTCCGAAGGCAAAGTGCCTGTTGATTAAATAAGGAGTGTATGGTTCTACTTGGTAGAATGCTTGAGTATTAGTTTCTGTATTTGCATGTTCATTGTCAGTTAGTTGTCTTTTGCTAAACAGACTGAGACGACCAACTGCTGCAGAAGAGTGTACCAATGTTACATCTTCATCAAATATTGCAAGAACTACTTTTTGATCTCTGTAAGGCATAGAATGCAACTTTCTGCCTTCCATTTTCTTAGCATCAAAGACTATGTCCCCATGATCTTTTTTGTTAATGCCAAAGTTAGTTTTCATCCACCTCACATATGAATCTAAATTGCCATCAGCAATTCTGTCAAATGTTCGCTTCTGCATTGTCAATGCAAAATCAAAGATAATAAGGTTTTGTCGTAAGTCGTTGTATTTGTTCATGTAAATATTTCTAATGCTATCGTTTTTAGTTTCTTATGATCACCTGATACAAATGCAGACAGTTTCTTTAACCTACCACTGTGTTCTTTCCACACAATGGTTTCTGCTATTTGCTTATCCCATACTTCAATGAACTTTGTTAACTCATTGAATAAGATGATCGATTCTGGCGATATTTTGTTTGCCAGATATTGTTTGAGTAGTACAGGATGTTGTCCATCCTTTACTTGTAACAACTCGTCTAATGTATATTTAGTTGCTAGAGAACTTAGTTCTTTTTGAAAATTGTATGTCAAACTCTGTTTTCTTTTTTTGTAGTTGCTGTATTGGGTTTCTGATTCATTACCAAGTAAATCCCCCACCCACTTGTCGGAAGTTGATAAGTTTGCGATAAGGAAATCACGCAACTCATGTCCGTGTTTTCTAGCAAGTTTCGCAAAGTGATACTTATCCTTTCTTTTAAGGAACGACTTGAGATCTGCTTTGACTTGTCCATTGTACTTAACATAATCGTATGAATCTGAGGTGAAATGCAATTTAATGCCTAAGTAAAGGCAGTATGCATCAAACCCTTCTCTGCTAGTCATACTTTACAGTTGTCCTCCACATTGTTCTTTCACCAGCAAACTGATGGTATGCACCTCGATGCATGCATGCAGTGTTGTTAAAGATCAAACAATCACCTTCTTCCCAATCTACTTGACATAGCAAATCTTCATCATTCGTTAATAGCATAAAGATTTCATTTGCCAAGATGGCATTACTTTTGTGAGGCAATACAGATACAGGAGAGATATACAATGTCTCTCTGTCAAGTATGTGATTGTGTCTCAACAGGGGATGAGATACTTCATCGGAATAGAAGAAGTCTATATCTTTTCCAACAAATTGATGATGATACTTATCATATGCGTTGACAAAATCAATAAGCATAGTGGAACCACCACCAAGTCTCGGATTAATAATATTATATTCTTCGATATCCTTATCTCTGTCTGTCTGAGTTGGTTTATAATTCTTTGCATACAAAATTCCAATATCTGGTAGATCAATCCTATGAGGAAAGTCTACATGCCAGTTCTTAAACCCACCGATTAATGCTCTCTTTGCTTTGTATTCATCACTCATGTCACCCAAACCAGACAATCCTATTTCAATCTCTTCTTCTTGGTCTAACCCAGCATAATCAAATATTGAGAATCCTGGCAGGTTGGTGTTTGCTAACACATTGCGTGATGTGGAACTTTGCTCTCTAAACTCAGACATTCTTGTAGAATTAGCAATACGACTTACTTCATGGACATGGTATTGATCATTGTAACAGTCTAAATCTATTTCACCAATAGATAAAGAAAAGTCATAGAACTCTTGTTCTGACAGATCTCCCAAATGTACCACGACAGCGAACTCAGTTTTCAAGTCCTGTCGTATCGAGTCTATGGAAGTTTTTTTGAGTTTCCTCATATAGGAAGTTTTCCTCTAGATTTTGCACCTTTTATCAGATTAAGATCTGATGCTTCTGCTTTAAGTCTATCCAGCAATGCATTGCTGAGCAGTCTTTTTGCTGATTCGGGTTCTAGAGAATAATTTTCACACACCCCTAAGATAGCATCGATGACTTCTGCACCTTTACTAATCTTTGATTCAACTTGTTCAGAGAATTGTTTTTTTGAAAGTATCATAATTATCCATTATATAAGTAATGATGCTGTAAACATCAGCAACAATACGATTCCTAAGAAAGCAAATGCTAATGTTATTGCTACCATTAGAACAGCACTAGGAGTCAACTGTATATCGTTCACCTCAGTGCCAACTCCCAATAGGAGTTTTGCTATCACCTTAAAAAATTTTGTCATTAAAATAAAACACTACCAGCATTGAACCAAAAGCAACTGCTTGTACAACTGCAGGTATTACAACAAAGTAAACCATTGCACTGAATTTGCCAGCACGGAAGAAATCCTTTTTCTCCCACTCGGAAACTTCTTCAGGTGAAGCATCCTTCGTAGCATTCAATGGCAAAGGTAATTGTTGTGCCATTATATAAAACTCACAGACCCTGTGGTTGCTGCGATTGAAAATCCAAACATGCATATCAGCATGAGCAACCCTACATTGTCTTTCAGTTTTTGTAGTCTTCTCTCACTCATTGCTCATCCATTAATTAAAATGAATGGCACTGTTAATGCTGCAAAAAGTAAACAGAAAACAAAATCACGATGTATGTTCTTTAACATTTCTCTCCAAAGTTATAAATTGAACCAATTCGCAACATATTTATAACTAATGGGAGTCTATAAGTTTCATTTATGAAACTTTTTCATTGTTTTTTTCATAGAGATTGTAATACTGTGTTCTTACATCTACGAGTTTGGGAACCCAATGTTCAGGTTGATCCACAAACAACTGTGAAGAACTATCTTCATCAACAGATACAATCGTCACGATGATCTTAGGCATCTCACCTGTCATTTCATAAACACATTGTGCGTATGCTGTTTCTTGTATTAAGTATCCTTCTATGTACTTATGGGTCTTTTGTTTGTTTGATGTTTTGAAGTCGATAATTGCTAACTCACCTCTAAAGTATCCTACACAATCACAGCGACCTGCGATACGATACTTATCACTGTACATAGCAGATTCTATGGCAAGTGGTTCTATCTTATCTAACAGAGGTACTATAGATTTGAAGTTTGCTTGTTGTAAAGGATTGTCAAATTCGAACTCTTCTTTGCGTAGATACTTCTCACATAGAGTATGGAAAGATGTACCTCTTCGAGCAGCACGACTTGATATTTCGTTTGCTTTTTTCTCTCCGACTCTTTTCTTCCATGCTTTGATTTGCTTTCTGCTTAAGAGTCCTGTCACTGATGTGACTGAGGGATATTTGTTGCCTTCGGGAGTGACATAATGTCTTTTCCCATCAATAGTTTGTGTCTTGAGATTAAACTCAGACAACTCTTCAAATGTCATCATAGTTATATTATACTTTATTTATCAAGTGATCGTAAGGTGGTTTTGAGATTTTCAAATTGCTGTTCGTTCCAACCCTCTTTATTTTTGTAGTGTTTCCATACCCTTTTCTGTAAAGGAACATCTTTACTTTCTTCAAACCCAAAGATGGGTTTTAATTGTTCTATGTACAAACCTATAGGATTGATGCATCGTATCCCAACATATATGAGTTGTGTTTGAGTCTTTTCTATACCATGTGGAAGCGAAGACATGTAAGAAACTACTTCTCCTCTTTTAAAGAGATAATCTTCCCCATTAATACTAAAAGGCATATCAGTAAAAGGTATGATTGTCAAATCAGTAGGAAAAAACTCAGGATCTACATGCTCAGCAACCATATGTCCTTTAGGCATAATTCCACTTTGGGGTGAAAATCTGCATCTAGTGGAAAGTTTATCGATCTTATCTTTTCGATCGGGAAATATATCACACAGTGCTTTATGAGATGCATCATGAAGAATATCGACATCATCATCATTTAGATGTCGCGACTTATCTATCACATAGTGCGACTGTTCTGTCATCTCTGAGAGTTTCATTCGAGCAGTCACTTCCCACAAATCAAACACAGATTGAGGAATCTCATTCAGAGTTTTGTATTTGATGTATATTGGATAGACTGAACTCATTTTTTTAATTTGTTAACATCTATATCAAAAGGACTCTTTGCCATCAAGTTAGTTTGCGTTCCACCCTTAACTTCTTCATCACCCCATGCTCGTTTCAGTCCACCTTTGATTTGAGTCAAGTCTACATATTCTATTTGCTCATACTCAAACATGTTTGATAGATGTTCTATAGAACACCTGTAAGGATCTAGAGACATTCTTACACCTGCCCACTTCATATCTGTAGGATAAGCAGGTACAGCATGTGGTATATTAGTTGGTATAGACCAGACATCCCCTTTCTGTATAGGGTACAATGTACGATTCACTTCAATATGCATATCTGTTAATGATACGATCAATGGATCTTTGGCGAACATAAGATTATCTACATGTTCAGTCACACTAGAACCAACAGTCATATATCCAGATTGAGGCATGTAGACTAGTCCATTAATACCTGACCAATCGAGAAAGATACTCTTGACAAATTGATCTGCTAATTCTGAGAGATGTTCTTTTGCTTCATCTCCACTGGTTCTTTCACCAGTGATATCAGTTTCATAGATACCATCGTCAGATGGTTTGAAGATATATTTGTTACGATCAGTTGTTTCTTTTTCGTATCTGAGTGTTGCATCCCAAAACTCATAAGCAATGTCAGGAACTTCTATGTTTTTATACTTTATGAAACTTGGATACATCTAAATCGTCTATGTCTGGCAACTTATCTGGATTCAGTATATCTAGGATATCTTGTTTCTCTTGTTCTTTAGAACCAAAGATTCTTTCCCACTCATCTTGATATTTTGTGCCTACTTCTGGTCTGCGTTTACTTCCTTTGCCTGCCATTTTTTATTCCTTATGAATACCAATTCTTGTTCCCAGTTCTTTTTATTCTGTTCTGATTCGCCCGATCCCTTCTGAGCCAATATAACTCGACCCCCATCCATGTCAATCCTAATAGAATCAGTGGAGACCACCTCACCATGTCTTCCAATAAATACACCTGTCAATTCTCCTTTTGTATCTTCGGGATGAAGATTTGTTATCAATTCTATAAGTTCTTCCTTCATCATAATAATTTGCTAATCACTGTTTGTAGAAATAGAATTAATCCGACACCATTGAGCACGATAAGTGCTCTATCGTTCCAAAGAAACCCTACAATCATCCATCCTGATACACCTATGATGCTAAGTCCTAAGTCCCAATTGACTAACTCAACATTTCCTCTAATTGTCATGCTTGCTAATATAAAAGCACTGGCAGTCCATTTGATGTACCATGAAAGATCTTGTTTGGGTGTAGCACTTTTACTAATTCTAGTAGAGTTTTCTATTTCCTCAATAGTAAATTCTTGTCCCTTAGCAGATATAATTTTATTTTCGGACATTTCTTTCTTTCTCTTTTTGCTGTTTGACTACATGCTTGGCAACAGTCTCGATAGTTTTCTTTTGTTTGATAGAACGATTGTCACCAACCTTATCTGCGACTGCTGATCCTGGATGTGCCTCTGCCACTTTTTGTAACACTTCATTGAATCCACTGTTTGCCATTTTTCCTTCCATGCTAGTACCACTGATCACTGCAGGTGCAGTCACCACTCTTTGTATATGTGGAAATTTTTTTAGAAACTCTTCAAGTTCTGCATATGGCATGAGAACATCATAGGTCTCACTTTTTTTGTAATCGTGTACTGTATAGGTTGGCATAATAAATCCTCATGATTGCTCACTCATAGTTCTGGCAATCTGTCGTAGTATAGCATCAACATCTTCTGAATCGTTTGATGCGTCTACAAGTTCTTCTATCATAGCAATAACATCGTCATTGATATCGATAGGAGCATCTCTAGATGTTCCTAAAGCAACGACCAGTTTGTCTGCTAATTCGTCTGGTATCTTGATCTCATGAGACATCTCACCAACAACAACTTCTTCTGGTCTGCGAAATCTTACTATGTGACTTGCGAATTCCATGTTCTCGGCATCCACATAATCTGTGTACCATGTGTCGGTGTCATCGCAATACCATTCGGTTGCATATCTTGTTTTAGGCATACTATTATTTAGTTTGCCATGAATGCTGGTGTTGGTCTATCTGTCCATTTAGCGAATGTTTTTTTGTATTCGCGATAATAATTTTGGTATGCTTCTACGCAATCTTCTACCTTTACATCATCTGGCATTGCTTGCGGAGGAGCAAAGAACCTTTTGTTGATAGGTATGTTCTTTGGAGGTAAAGCAAGTATCTCTCTAAGTTTTTCATCTGTAGCATGAACTCTACCATATCTTCTAGTGTATTCATCACATAGAGAACAGAACAATTTGTAAAGGAAGTGATAATTGTAAGCACTCTCTCGAGTCCATATAGCACTCGGATGGTTTACATGTGATGCTTTGTAAAGAGTTGCTTCTGCATTGCCACTCAATCTCCATCTTTGGATTCTTCTTCCACTACTGGCATCAATGTAGTGTTCACCATCTAACATTCTGTGAGCAGTGCTCATCAGTTGGGCATACTCAATAATCATTTTGACTACATGCTTGTCACAATGTAATCTTGCTGCGATCTTAGGGTCTTTATCTAGATAAAATATATTCATAACACATATGATACTGTTTTGTTATGGTGTCGTAAAGTGACTAATCCATTCTTCATAAAATTCTTCCATTTCAGTTGATGCTGTAAACTTTGTATGATCAATTGTTTTCCAAATAGGCAGATCTTGCTCGGTTTGCATTTTAGCATCTGCCATAAATAAATCACCCACAGTGTGTGGCATGCCTTCTGGCAACCAGAACTCTGCTGTGAGTTCTGTTTCATGCTCATCAACTTCTGTAAGTTTGTTTAGATTGGTCACCAAATGTACATCATCTACATAGATATCTAATCGATTGTTGAATGGGTCAAAACTTCTTACTCTTACAAAGGATCTCTTGCCTTCTGGTAAAGTTTTTACATCTCTGGGTTCTGATAAGTAAGTCTCTATGTATGCTACATGATCATAATTGTCATGGCATAGTTCATAACCATAGTCTACGACTTCTACCTTGCCCCAACCATGTACTGTAGTAAAATGAGGAATGTCGAATGCATTCCGTGTAATATTAATGTAATTCGTGGGAATGTCCATTGTGTAGACATCATGCAAAACTAATTCTGATTCTGGTACCATTTTATATAATTATCCAATATAGGATCAATATCTGATTCTGGAATATGTATAGACACTTGATCCAATATGTCTTCATCCTCTCTTGTTATAGGTTGCTTTGCTTTAAACACTGACTCCATAAAAACTCGGTTGAATTGGGGAGATTCAGTGTTATATAAGAAGATTTCTTTGTGTTTACAAGAGTTTTCATCTATATTTTCATTGGTTTCTATCGTTGTGTACATATAGTCACCATTCAGGTTGTAATTGTCAACGATTAACTCGTCTCTCTTATGAGATGCAATTTTGGTCATGAAATTATGCTTGCCTCCAGGCATTGTTGCCTTGTAGCATATAAAAGCATATCTTTCAAATGAAGTGTGTACCACTTCTACATTGGTAAAGTTGTGTAGATGTTCTAGATGAGGAATATCAAAAGCATTCATTGTCATGATGAATGCTGGTGCAGGAAGAGTTAAGTAATGCTCTTTGTATATTTCATACTTATCGATCTTCCTTTGTGCTTGTTCAGAATACATGTTAGTCCTTTTTATCAATGTATCTTAGAATAACCTGTCGTTCTGTGCTAGAGAAGTCATCTTTAAAACTCTTGGGTCCATACATGCTACCAAATCGAGTAAGTTTGTCACCTGCAGTAATCGCAGCATTCCATTCTTCATCATTGTATTGAATAAGCATTTCTTCTGCTGACTTTACAATCTCTCTCCCCAGATTCGCCATATACTTTTCGGCAGGTGTCATATCATAAACATTAATTTTCATTTTTTCTCCTTGAGAGTTTCATAGTATAGTTTTTGTAATTGGTTTACATTGGTTTTGAGAACAGCATTTTCTGATGTTAATGCTTTGTTCTCTTTCTTGAGTGCGATAATCTGCCTTCTTAACTGTTCTTCTAATGTATCGTTCAAACTACCCCAATCTTCCATAGTTATATTATAAGTATTTCTCATAGTGTGAGATAGTCATTTTTGCTATTTCTTTTGCTTTAATTTGCGCAATGCTGTCTTGAAGTCCCCATACTCCTGGATCGAGGACAAGGATTTTTCCACCTGCTTCTTGGGTGAGTGCTTTGCAGATTTCAACTTGCGATAACTTATATATCCGATAACTAGCAGAGACACGAATGTCTTTATGATTAGCATCGGCAGCAATACTACTGATGTGAACAATGGGTGTACCTCTCTTGACATACTCTCGATAGATTGCTAAGTAAGAAGTCACATTAGCAGTAAACCTTTCGTTGAGTGTCCATAAATTTTGATCCATGGCAGGAGAACCATTCATTCCTGTCATCATCATGTCGGAATCTTCTCTCTCTACTTCCCATTGATGCGCAACTCCTATCACAACATCAACATCGGGTGCATTGTCTACAAAATTTGAGACTTGCATGAGATTGTTGAGATTCAACTGAATGTATTTATCTATTTTTTGTTTCTGTGTGCGTTGCCAACTTCTAGTTGTTCGGAGTACTTCATGTTGGGGGGATAACTCTTCGTAGAGTGCTTTTCCTAGTCCTGTGCGACCACCTAATGTGAGAATTTTCATAATGTAAAGGTTTTATTTACCAACCAGATTCAGGTATTGTAAACCTGCTATCGGTCAGGGGAAGACTTGCATAAGTTTTGTTCTTATCTCCATCCTCCATTGAATCTACTGTTTCAACTATAAAATCTAAAAAATCATTAATAAGTGCTTGTCCTGATTCTGTGTCGGACTCATATTTAATATCACCATTGTAATTTGATCTGACAAACCTATGCTGATTGGATAATCCGTTATCAGTTCCAAAGTTTTCTTTGCAGAATGATAACCAAGTCTCCTCATTTGACCATTTGATCTGTAGTTCTACATAATCATTGCCTTTGATTAGTTCTACAGATTCTATGATGCCTGTTGCGTCTACATAATCATTAAATGTCTGTGCACCTGAAAAGATTGGGATGATGTCTATGACATACTGATTAGTTTCTGGATCGATGACATTTGTAACCATATGATGATGAAATTCATTCACATTACTTACATTATATCGATTGGTTGTTGTGATCATAATTTATTCGGAAGGTATTGCCCATCCTTCTGCTGGAGCAGCAAACTGTGGGTGTTTATCATCTAATGCTGAAAGTGTAAATATGTTACAATGTTCTTCTTTTTGAGAAACCTCTTTCAGTACATAATTACACCATTCTTCATAATGGTCTCTTGCTGTTTCATTGGTTTCATCATAAGAATAATTTATCGTTGCATTCCACAATGCTCGAGTATTCCTATAATTGATAGAAATGCCTGTCTCTCCAACCCAATTAGTCTTCATATAATTCAACCATTCTGATGTGTTGTTCCAGATGATAGAGAGAGTGACATGTGTTGAGTCATTCTCAATTATTTTTACAGCATTGATATGTCCAGCATCAACAGCACTGTTGAATGCTGACACAGCAGAAAAATGAGTTGCTGTAGAATCGCGATATTTTTTTGTATGGGTATCTAAAATAACAGAACCTATATTGTTCGCGAAGTCAGTTGCATTATCGACTGTATATGTAATGCTGTGGGTTATCATTATGAATTATCCCATTGACTCCATGCCCATCCACCTGATGGTACAGAATAACTAGCATGTTTGTCATCTAATAATAAGATTTCGCAATGAGCGAAATCTGCAGATTTGCCTTCATCTAGATGTGCTTGTTTGTTTGCTAATACCCAATTACAATAATTGTTGTAAAAAAGTGTGCCTTGATCGTCTTGGGCATCATAGTCTATTACCATGGCATTATCAATTCTATCTTTCATGCGTAAGTGTTTCATGCTAGAATGGGTTGCATCTACTATCTTTGCTGCATTTGTATCCTCTCCTTTTGTGAATTCACACCAACTTGCTGCGTTGTACCATTCAACTGTAAGTCTAACTTTGGTGTTAGAATCAATCTTTTCAACTGTAACATCGCTGATAGATCCACTATCAACATAGTCGTTGAAGTCATCTTTTTGTAAAAAAGTTGCACCAGATCTGTACTTATTGGTTGAGAGGTCAAACACATTGGTAGTCATGTTTGTATAAAAAGATTCTACATCACTGGGTGTGTATGTAAATGTTGAGATTATCTCTACTGTTGTCATTGAACTTCCTCTGCTTTAATTTTAATGAACTTCTCTAAGTTCTTTTTGCTTAATATGTTTGTATCTGTCAATTCAGTCACCATCGCTGTGGCTCCTTGTCGCAGACCTTTATTGTAAGATATAACTGCGCACATTACTATAGTTATGATGTAAGCAATTTGTTCTGGACTCATCTTGTTAGTTTTTTAATGTTTTCGATTTGACTCGTGATGATTGGTTTTCTATTTGGCCAATAGATGTATTCCTTATCTTCGTTCTTCATAAGGTTATACAACAATGGCAATATCATCTTCTCAAGTTCTATTAACTTATCTTTATATAATACTACTTGTTGGTCAGTGGTCGCTAGTGAGTTTTCTTTAGCATTTTCTAATTCAGTTAATGCTGAAGCAAGCAATCTCTGCATGTTATCAACCTTAGCATCAAGTTCTTCTAGTTGCTTAGAACTAGCACTACTTGCACTTGAGGTTGAGACTTCTTCTAATCTCTTAGCAAGTTCTTCATTAATGCCTGCAGATTCACCAGTGGCTGTGACTAATTCATCACTGTCAACTGCTGTGAATCCAAAGTCATTTTGTATATCGTAGTATTCGTCGCTCATATTACTTTTGAGGAATCGCACCAAATGCTTTTCTTATTTCAACTAAGTTAGCAATTCCAGTTTCCATCTTGCCATAGTATTTAGTTGCATCTAGATTGCAGTATTCAAATATTTTAGACATAATTCTCATTGGATTTTGTACTAATTCATCATATGTAACATGTAAATGGTCTACTGACACCATATCGCGATATCTTTCTGTAGCATTTCGATTGATATCATATGCATCTAGATTGCATTCTACTTTTGATATGTTAGTGTAATTCTTTCTATAGTTATACAAGGCATTCGTAAGAGATTCTTTCTGAGCATCTTTGTCACGTGTGATCCAGATGATTTTAGAATTAGGGAACACTTCTTTAAAGTCTTTTACACTGTTTGCTGTTAAGAGTGGGGTTTTACAGAGAAAGAACTCTGCTTGTTTATTTCTCCATAGCAAATTATAAAATGATTTTTGCCATATGAGAGCATCGTTGTTTTTCTTGTATCTTTGGTGGCAATATTCAACAAATGGTTTACATCGAAATGCAAAGTGAATACTGTCTGCCAACATGGGTGGAAATAATGCTTGTGGATCGTCTTCAAAATCTTCTGCTCCTACTGTATGTGTTCCACCAAATGATTTGAATTGAAACAACTCTGTGATTTTTTTACAATCTTCTATCTTCTTTTGTCTATTAATATCATCCGTGATCGGTAATGGTTGCTGAAACTCAAAGAACTGTGGACCATGAAAAATGCCTGATGTTGCTAAACATCGATGTAGATAAGTTGACCCACTTCTGGGCATAGACATTATTTGTATTAGAGGAAAGTCATGATCAAGATTGTCATGCTTTTCAAACTCTGCTTTGAGACCAAAGTATTGTTTGAGTCTGTGGGGTATAAGATTATTCTCTAGAACTTGTCGACCAAAGTCATTGAAGTTGCCATAATGCTGATTCAATCCTTGAACATAAGCATGCCATTGTTCTGGGATATCTCTTGTTTCGTAATTATAATTCGACAGGTTGAACATTAATTAACTGTTGCTCCGATGCATCACTATCGAATTCATGTAGAATGGATCCTGTACCATCCCAAACAGTGATCTTGACAGAATCAATTTCACCATCTACATGAGACTCTATATTTTTCATCTCAACAAATGCTTGATTCTTTTCTAAAGTTTTAGCAAGATCTTCATCACCTTGAATCAATAGTGTGTTCTTAATAACTCGATAGATTTCTTTTTCTTGTGTTGCATACATCATTTTAGGCATATCTTCATCTCTTTTATGAAATGATATTTGAATATAGTCTATACCTGTTTTTGGAATAATGTGTTCAAACAGTAAGTCATCCCCTGCCTTCCAGTCAGTTTTATCTTTGAGAAGTTCTTCATCAAATGCATAAGTTACATAATCATTATTGCTTGCTTCACCTTTTACTTTGCTCTGCCACATGCGTTCAGAAACATCCCATTCGTTTTTAGTTGTAGAGAGTTTCTTTTTCCAATTTTCATTGACATAGAATCGTATAGATTTGCCAACAAAAACCAACCAACCACTTGGACATTCTGGAGTCTTAGCATTTACTGTGTTTGCGATTGGGCAGGGTATACAGATGTTGACTTTTTGCTCAGCATGTTTGAATAACCTACTTCTGTAGAATGTTTTTCCGTCTTTTGAGATCTTTTCCATTAGTCTTTAGTATATGATGCTTCTGTCCAGCCAGATTCGGTATTAGATTCAACCTCACCTGCGTCTGTTAATTCTTTGACCATTTTCTTTGCTTGCTTATCGAAAGATTTGATCATATTAACTTTAGTGTCTTTAAGATCAACCTCTAATCCTAATCCTTCAGCAACTTCTTTGATCGTTGCTTTCGTCATTGCATTGAGTTCTTTCTTATCAGGTATCACTAGTGTTTCGCCCTCTTCTGTAAACTCTTCAAAAGGATCTTCTACTGTAACTTCTGGTTCTGCTTTTTGTTCTTCTTCTGATTTTACTCTAACTTGTGCGAACAAATCATCTGTAGAAACCTTTTGTGTTTCTTCTTGAGAATGAGTTTCAGGTACAACGAAGTCTGTTGACTCTTTCACATCAGATATAGATGGTTCATAATTACTCATCACATTCGCAGCATCTTCGACAGCACTCGGTGTATCTTCTGTAACATCACCTGATACAAAGTCATCTGCTTGTTCCCTAAACATCTGTGCCATTTTAACTGCACGTGATGGTTTCTTGGGTTCATTATTTGCTACCACAGGTGTTTGTGGTTGTGGTGTTGTTTCTACTTTAACTGCTTTCGGCACATCTGTCTCCAATCCCTTTCTTTGCATTTCTGCTTGAAGTCTATCAAGTCTTTGCTGTAATTCTTTTCTTTGCTGTCTTTCATTTGCAAGTGCATTATTTTCAGAAGTCTTTTTAAGTTCTTCTTGTTCTTGCTGTTGTAAGAATGCTTCTTGTTGTTGCTTAATTCTTTCTTCGGTTTGATGCTTTGCTTCTGCTTCGCATACATCCCTCAGTCGAGCGATGGGTGACAGTTCGTTTCCTCTAAGACCACCTCGTGTTGTCACGACGTCGACTAGATTTACCACTGCTGTTAAATCTTCAATTGTTATATATTGTGTTTGCATAATTACTCCATAATTAAAAAATAAGGTCTTCGACTAGCATAGTGACATGATGTTCTAAACAATTATCAAAGTTATGTCTAGCAGAATTTATTTATAGTCTTTTTGAAGACCTTACTAAACGAACTCATCTTATACTTTTTATCTCATCAATTCTGATAGTTCGTTTAAATCTTCGATCAACTTATCGCGATTCCTCCTAAGCATTGCTTTTTTTGAATTCGCTGTCCTCTTATGTCTAATCTTTCGATTTATTGCATTGATAGTCTTATCAATTTTTACACAAGGGTTTGACAACAGTTTACTATGATACATGGATCACCTCCTAAGTTGGTTAAAGGTTCTCCTCCCTCCGTCGTCTTTAAAGTCGAGAGATTGTTTTTACTCCTGTTGTTTTATCTTCCTGTTTCTGCACAGGTATTTCTACATCATCGTAAGTCCAATCACATGTCCAACCAGATCGTTCTCCAGTTGACTTCCATTTTTCAATAGAGTGATCATACAAAAACTCGACTATTGAATCTAGTCTAGAATCATACAGTTGTAGTAAACCAACTATGGGGTCAAAATGTCTTAATTCACCTACACCTCTGCCAGTATCAGTAGCATAGTCGATGAATCTGTCATCCCCTGTTAATCCTAGTTTATTCATATAGAATATTTAGGCAGATATGAGGTCTGGAAATGCTTTTTGTACCAAATTTTTAGTTAAAGATTTAAAAGCAACTAATCTTTTGTCTTTGACTTGATCCATTAGTGCTGCCTCTTCAGGTGATATCTTCTCTAGCATTTCTATCCACATGTGTTCTCTTTTAGTCTGTTGAACATCAGATGCACTTACTACAAAATATTTGAACATTTTAAACTCATGTCTCAATGAGGATTCTGTCAAATCTGCTGCAGGTGCAGAGTTTTTCACAAAGGGTGTGACACCTTTGGGTAAACGAGACTCTATCGCATCATCAAACTGCCATTTAAGTACAGGTCTTAATGCTCCATTCTTTTGTGCCCAATATTGTAACCCATTGACACGAGTCTGTTCATCTTCTGCTTGCTCTACTGCTACCAATATTTCAAATACATTCGCAGTGGGTACAAGTCTGATGGGTTCTTTAGGTATGAGTGCCAATACAGGATCTTCTGCTGTTTTCACAGTGCCAGCATCTTGTACGACAGTCTTTGGTTCTTTGGCAATTTTTGCCAAGGTCTTTTTGTTTAAGGATCCTGGTGGACGACCTCTACCTCTTTTCATTTTGTCAGCCATTTTTCTAAAAATCTCCAATAGCATTTAATAATTCCTTCAATGAATTGTCCATTATGTAAGGTAAGAGTTTGCCTGAGGGTGGGATAGTTTCTTCGAATGCTTTAAGGATTCTGTTCGTCACATCTTCAGGTATCTCATCTAAATCGATAAGAGTTCTGTTTCTTACATAGTTTCGATAATAATTATCGAATTTGTCAACTCCATTTATATACTTATTTAGTGTAGATTTCCTCATCGGTTTTTGACGAGTGCCTTCTACAATAACATTATCTCCAGATAGAATATTAGGTATCCCATCTCCTTTGTCACCTCTTAAAATATGCTCTTTAAGGAATTCCTCAGCATCATCGGGTGATACAAATTTGTTTACATTAGGTGACCATTGTTTTACATCAGAATATCTTTGTAATTGCTGGAAGTCTTTGTCACCACTTACAATAAGAATAGATTCTTCTCTTTTGTATTTGGTCAATGTACCTATGATATCATCTGCCTCTGCACCATCTACTCGAAGGAACTTGTATGGCAGATTTAATTGGATCTCATCACGGATCTTATTGAGCATACCAAATATTGTATCCCAATCCATATCTGAGTCTTCGCGAGATTTCTTTCGGTTTGCTTTGTAGTTAGGAAAGTAATCCCTTCGCCAGTAATGTCTGTCATCAGCACACAATACTATGTCACCATAATCATTCTTAAATCTTTTAGAATAACTGCGTATGGTGTTGAGTACCATGTGTCTTAACAGATCTTCACTCATCTCACCACTATCTATGCGATTCATTTTTACCTGAACCATCACACCAGCGATCATGGTTTGTGTCAAATCAACTAAAATCATTTCTCTACTCTTAATAATATACAGTGCTCATTGACTCTACCATTAGCAACCTTTTCGGTGGAATTGATTTCATTCATTAATCCTTTAAGAACTAATTTGCCACCATCTAAGCATCTCTTGATGTATTTAGTTGGATTTCTACCAATGCTCTTTTCAATGGCATCATCTTTCGCATAACCATATATGGTTGTACCTCTCACATCTAACTTGCCACGATAGACTTGAAGTTTCTTGTTATTGGTGTTATAAATCCACAACTCTCTGGCACCTATGATCAATGCAGGGTTTACACTGCTGATCTTAAGTTGAGTGTCAGAATCTTTAAACTTGAGTTTCTTAACTCTGTTGGTACCATCAACAAGTTTAGATTTTCTAATGCGAGGTTTAAACTGCTGTCTTTTATTCTTTGCCCATCTTTCAGCATCATCCATGATACTTCGAATAAACTCAATCAAAAGTTTTTTACCTTTGATTCCTAGATAAGCATATGCCTCTTTTAACTGTTCACAATCCTCTTTGTTCTCAAGTTCGTCTATCATTAAACTGTAATGTGTTGGGATCAATGAAGTAGACTTAGCATTTAAGTCTAGTGCTTGGCACCATTCATACATATTGAAGTCTGACTTGAAATCATTATCCAAGAATTGATCAATCTCATACTCAACATCACCCAGCATGTCCATCAGTTTATCTTCCATAAGTTGCTGAACTGATTTCTTTGGTTTACGAGTTGAGACAGTAACTGATACCACTTTTCCTTTAGTTGCTTGCAGTTCGCGAATGGTTGAGTCAAGTCTAGTTTCTAAATCAGAATCTAGTTTCGCACCAAGCATTTTCTGCCTAACTAAAGATACAAAGGAAGTCATCATAAAACTGTTTGGGACACCTATAAAAGATTTGTAGAAATCTTTATCATAGTTTGCCTTTACATAGTCTCTCATGACTTTGCCTTTCGTCGGAGTATCAAACATCACTCTATACCAATTGAAAATTGGGGCAAGAACTGCGTTCTCATTCGCGATGCTTGCTAACATCGGTTCTGGACCATAGTGTATAGTGTTTAGGTCTTTCGCACTTCGTTTAGATTTTTTCATTATCATATTGTAGTAAAAAACAATGGGTGTCGTAAAGTTATTTCCACCAGTGTGTCATGTAAAGATAGTCTTCATATAGATATGCTTCTTTTTCAAACTCATCTGATGTCATGTGAAAAGAACCTGTAGTTTTGATTTTTTTGGATGAGGGTATTTCACCTCTAAAGAATTGCTTGACATGTACTAATTCATGAGCAAGAGTGACCATCATATCTTCAGTGGTATCTCTAGCAATCTCTATATCAACTGCATTCTTATCACCATATGCGACACCCTTATATGAATAATCGTCTATGACAACTTCGTTCTTGAACTCGATGTAGATTTGACCTTTCTTTTTACGAGGCATTAATTCGAACATGATTGATCGTGCATAGTCTTCTACACGATTCTTTTGACGACCATTAGCAACTATAATTTCAATCATCTACTTCAGGAAAGTAATTATCTGCCTTTTCATTATATCCATAGAAAGATCCTTCTTTTTCTTCCTTCTTTGGAGATTTGGCAGGACACCAATTACAATCTTCACCCATCGCAGTATCAGTCGGTCCACTATCGGGACAATCATGATGCCACCATTCTATTTTATTCACTTGTTCATTTTGAGTCATACATTCACAGTCCAATCTTTTCTTACCACACTTGGGGCATTCAATCATTAAGTACATAAGATTATTTATATCTCATAATAAAAGACATGATTTCCAATTTGTCCTTTGTGCTCCATGTCTTTACACCACCATGGTTTCACATTTGTAGAATGATAATGAGTTGCCCCATCAGTCAGATCTATGTAAGTATCAGATAACAACATCATCTGTGCTAACATGACTGATTCTGCCCATGTGACATATTCTTTAGGTTCATCAGACTTGCCATCACAATACCAACTAAAGTGACATTGAGCAATCTTAGGAACTTGTTCATTCTTCCAGTTTTCTCGATGTATTCCTTGAAAAACTACAGCACAAACATTGTTAGGGAATCTATCAGAAATCACTCGATTCAAAGTGACATTACCCACTGCGAGTTTGCCTTCAGTTGTTTCACCACGTGCTTCATGATAGATGTTAAGTGCTAAGCAATATGCATCATCGGTAATGTTCATGTATTGTTCTTCAAAACTAAGGAACATATCGATCTTATCATTAATAATCTGAATTTCAGTAGCATGCATTTCTTGCCTTAAATTAAACTCTTCCAACTCATTTTCTATAGTTTTTAGTTCTGACGCATTAAACATGCCGATAATTGCTAGCAGTAGTCCAATGCCTATACCCAATTTGGCATACCATGGAACTAGAGGTTTAATTCCTTGTAATTCTTTTTGTTTCATGCTATCTACCTATATGTTTGACTTCATCTTTAGGGATGACTTGGTATGCACCTTTGTTATAAGCAGGAGCAATCGTCACACCCTCAACCACTTTGGGTTCTTCTTTGGGTGTTACTGCTCCTGTCTTACCAGAATCATAAGATGCATATTGTTTTGTAGATCGTTCTTCATTATAACGATCCAACCCACTCTTTTCAACTGGATCAGATCGTTTGAAATCTGGACGATATGCTGTAGAAGGAAGAAGTTTCTTCTTCTTGCGTTTTTTACCCACCATGGAATATCGCATGGTATCTGGTCTAAAGATCATAGGCATAGTTTAAAATCCAGAAGTCCAATGTACATAAGACTCTGGGCAGTTATCTACCCCACAACAGCAAGTTTCGTCATCAACTAACACATCACTGTGTGTCATTGAAGATTCTACTTTTACTTCTACCACTGATTCGGTATAACCTGGAGCAGTATCTCTCCACTCTCTGTCTCTTTGGACAATATCTTTAAATTCTTGTATCGTCATCTTTATACCCTGTTGTCAATTTGATCAACTAGATCGCGAATTTTATCAAGATCTTTATCTTGCTCCTTTTGCTTATCAAGAATCTCTTGAAGCATTGCTTTTATTTCTTCCATAATTTACTCCTCTTTTTATAGTGTTTATATCATACTAAAAAGTAGAGGGTGTCGTAAAGTCCTAAAAGTATTCAACCCAACCTGTTGCTATGTACTTCTCACCACTGAGTGGTGGATTCCCTCGATGCAAATGAGTAAAGTATGCAGGAAATACAAGTGCTGTTCCTGCTTTAGGTTTAAATCGTAAGTGTTGATGTAGGAATTCTGTTTCGCCACCTTCTTCAACATCATTCAGGAATACAGACCATGCTAAGAATCTATCTCTATCATGAGTCTTGGTACCATTTTGTTCACAATGCCAAATGTGATAACCTTGTCCAGGAAGTGTTCTTTGCACTTTACCCTCAAACACACATCTAGGATTCTCACCAAGTATCGGATGTTGTTTGACATATGCCTCTACGATTTCATCATTCATGTACTCTAAGAAACCTGCTTGGTTTTGAAAAGTAATCTTAGACAGTTCTGGACTAGGTTCTGCGAGAGTCATTGATTCGTCATCTTTACCAGTGATCAATGAATCATCATACTCTTGTCGCATTCTTGTCTGACCCCTTTCTTTGCTGGTTTTGAATGCATCGATCAGTTCTTCGCAATGCTGATCTGTAATTGCATTCTCAAAGACACCGATAAATTCTTTCATCTCAAATGTAGTGTTTTCCATCATATCATGAGTTCCGCAAATTCTTTTAATTTAATTTCTTCTTCTATTGTAAGTTCTACAGGTTGTGATCTTTTAACTCGAATGTAGAATCTTGTTTCTTTATCTACCTTTATGTTGAGTAAAGGAAATGCATTTGTAACATCATCTTTGATCAAAGAGTGTGGTATTACTGCATGGTTGTCTATCTTTTTTCTAAGATCAGCATCTCGTTGTCTATAATCCATAACAATCTGTGCACAAGTCTTCATCTTTTCCATTCTTTCTTCTAAGGTCCAAGAATTAAACTCTGTCACTCTATCACCTAACACTCTTGGGGTTTCCATTTCTTTGTTTCTAGATTTAAATGAAAAGAATTCATGAAAATGTGAACATGCTGAAATGTAAAAAGATTTTAGGTTCTCATAGGGATCTCTATCTATAAAGATAGGAATGTAATTGTTATTGTGTAAAAAAGTCAACATTCCTGGAACATGTTCTGGTGAAACCATGCCACCTTCTAATTTAAAAGGAGGGTTGCCTTCTGGTAAGTTATCAAACCAACTAGAGTATCCATGTTTGTATAGTTGTACACCCTCACCACTTGCCCACATAGTTTCTGGCAAGTTAAGAAACTTTCCTTCTCTTGTTTCCCAGAGTCTCATCAGAGTTTGTGTAAGTGCTACACTAGAAGTTCTGGGATAACTCAGAACACAGTAGTTAGGCAACTTGATATTGTTCGTCATGCGATGATTCTACTCCAATTGTTACACACTCTTCGCAGAGGTTATTTTCTAGTTTCGTATCATATTTATATCCACATTCCAAACAATCATTTTGCTCTTCTTTGTTTTTTGTCATGGTAATCTCTCACAATATATACTCGCAACCAAGCGAATACAGTCATCATTAATGTAGTGTATGTGCCTATCATGAAAGCACTTGTTATGTCCCAATGTTCAATAATAACCCATAAGCAAGCAAGTTGCAAAGGATAATTAATAACAGTCCCAGAGAAAACAATCCAAGAGGTTTCTCTAGCAACTGACTTCTCTCTCTTATTCAAAAGAGTGATCCTTGGGAAGGATCAAATTCTGGGGATATCATAGACTTGAGTTTGTCTATGGTTCTTGGTGAATTACCAGAAATATGTAATATTCCTGTTCCACCAACATCGGTAAAAGATTTGATGTTTGACTTTCTGTCATCAATCAACACATAATCTGGTTGGGCAAAACCTCTTTTAGATCCACCCTTTTCTACGCAGTTAACAATCATGTTCGGATCAACCCATTCGTCAATCCATTCTCTTTTGTCTTTAACCACGATCTCTCTATTGATAGATCCTGTTGCTGTAAGAATCTCAGTTCTAATACCATGACTATCTTTAAGTGATCTGCAGAACTGTACCAATTCAAACATATCTTTATAAGGTTTGAGATGTCTAAACAATCTCTCACTAGTCAGTTTCTCTTTCTGAGCATCATAAGTTTCATGACCTTGTTTGTCATTCTCTATCACAGTATCTAGTCTTTCTTCAACACCAGATTTGAAGTCTGCTAAGACTCCATCCATATCTAAGTAGATGGTCTTGATCATAATACCATGATTCCTAAGTCAAACATTATGACTGCTAGCAAGAAACCTGTTGCAAACAAGTAAATGCCAAAGGCAACTTGTAGCATCTTATTGGTTTTATTGATTTCACTATCAATGTCTTTCATCTTTTTGATAGTCTTATCAAAGTAGTCTTGATTTAATTTTGTTATTTCAATTTGTTTCATTTTCACTCCTATGTAAAATTAAAAAAGGGTGTGAGGTTAACAGTGGCATTTGCCCTAGTCCGAAGACTCCAGAAACCTCACTTTTGATTCTTGATTGATCCCGATCCCATAGCAGTCTAGCAGTTTTCGTTATCAGTTTCTCAATCATCAAGTTTATCATATTAAAAAAGTACCAGTGTGGTAAACCCCTTTTTATTAAAAGGGTCCATCTGGTAATTCTTCAAATCTTTTGTTAACGAGTTTTTCAATAACTGCATCTCTGTCAGTCATTGCTACTCTCATATCGAAAGATTCACACAATCCAGGTCTGCTAACACCACCATCTAATTCTCTTAGAATGTTTCCAGTGTTCATTTCTGAGACCTCGTCGAAGATTCTTTCGAGGGTTGTTTCATTTGCTAAGTTTGACATTTTCACTCCTATATGATTTGTTTTCCTAGTATTATAATCATACTAAAAAGTAGAGGGTGTCGTAAAGTTTTTTATGAAGTTTTTTTAGATGTTCGAAGCGATATGTTCTGCGATGTCTTTGAAGTTGCTAAAGAATCTAAGAGATAGAAATTTAGCAGGGTGTTGATGATCTTTTTCTACAGAATGGAGTAAAGAGGCATCAAATATAAAGGGTTTGTATTTCGTTGCTTTTAGTTTGTGAGTCGAACCATTCTTACTTTTGATTGCGAAAGTCCAATCTGAAGATAAGGGCAAGATGAGTGGGTCTGTGTATTCATTCTGATGATCAGGAGCATAATCTACATGCCAAAGAACATGATCTCTCCAACCATATTCGCACCAAGCAAAGTCTAGATTCATATCAAAGTGTTTCTTCATGAATGACTTAACCACTTCAGAGTCTAGCATATTTACTTTATCAGCATTTGCTTTGTGTAGTTTTGGTGGATGTACAGCAACATTCTGCTCTAAATTGTAATTGATATAATTGGTTGAGAAGTAAGCATCCTTCTGGAAGTTAAGTTCTTTGGGTGGTTCAGGAGCAAACTCAGTATAGAATCGAGTCATCGAATTGGTCGCTTCTGATATTAAAGAATCTATTTCCGAGTCACTAGGACTGATCAACTTCATCTCGCAGAGGCAGTTTGCTCTGTTTAATAAGTTCTGTATATCCATATTTTGCTATGTAGAAAGCATCAATAATATCAGATATCGGATGCTCAACTGTAGTGTCTAGTTGTTTTCGTAAGTCTACACCTGTCTGCTCTGTAAAGCACTCGTACATCTTTTCTTTGTTCGCATTACCTTTTCCTGTTGCGAACTTCTTTACTGTAGTTGGTGCCACTACAATAAATGGTATGCCTGATTTGAATAGTTTGTGTTTAAGTAAACCAGTGTTCTCAGCAATGTGGAACACTCTACCTTTACTGCCAAAACTATAGTCCTCTAGCACGACTAGATCTGGATCGTAACATAGAATTTGTGATACAGTCCATGTAGCAATCCAATCAAATCGCTCCTCTTGTGAGTTGTATTCAGGTTTGATGTCACCTTGAATATTCGTCGTGTATGGTGGGTTCTTTTTATCTATCAGATAATGAAATTCACAATCTTCATACAGGAATTGCTTTTCAGGGGATCCTTTAAAACCACAGATTGCTGGACAACCCATGGCATAGTCTATACCAATTATGTTCATTCGTCGTAGAAGTTCTCGTTCTCGTCGATTCCGTCCTCTAAATCTAATTGGCTGCCACAAAATGGGCAAAAATGTAATCTGTAAGGAAGTTTTAAATTATGTTCAACAGAACAATCAGCATCACACTCCTCACAATGAATGATGTATCTTGTATATGTATCTGTCAATGAAGTCATTAAGTTTTTTGTGCTTTATTTGTAAGAGATAAGAAAGCATCATAACCACCGATCTTCTTACCTTTAAAAATAATCTGTGGAAAAGTTCTTGCCTCTGGAAACTCTTCAAAGAGTTGTTCTCTAGAGAAGTCTTCATTAAGTTTCTTAACTTCTATAGTGAATCCTTGTGATCTTGCTAGATCTTCTGCTCTTACACAATAAGGGCAGTTGTCTTTACTATAAATTACAACTTCTGCTTGTTCTTTTACTGTTTCAGTTTTTTTGCTTTTAGGCATGTTTGACCTCTACTATTCTTCTGATCGTTGTCACATCATTGTAGTCACCAAATGCAGTGTAGTCTCTTACGACCTTTTCTTCAGTTAGATAACCATCAACCACTCTTGTGGTAATAATTTCTCTGCGTAAAACATCTTTTGTATCTTCAATACTATTAGGAAATGCCACACTAGTCATTGGTCCTTCTTGAATGTTTACTACCTTGTCATATTCTCTGCTCATAATTTAAATCCTTTAAAAGTTTCATTTGTTACATCTTGTTTAATACCACCCATTACATAAGACTCTATCTCAGTTTCCTGTGGAGCATTTTGTAATCCTCTACTAGATAACCAATGTTGTGTCCATGGTAATGGATTGTTGTTTTGTGGTATGTTGTATATAGCATCCATACCCAATGCTCTTAATCGCTTGTTAGCAATAAACTCTACATATGATCCAAGAAGGGAAGCATTCAGTCCTATCATACTTCCCTTTTGGAACAAAAATTCTGCCCATTCTTTTTCTTGCTGAACTGCTTCTTCATACATTTGATACACAGTATCTTGCTGATCTTTGATCACCTTTAACATCACTTTGTCATTCTCAGACTTCTGATAGTTTTTAATAATGTGTTGCGATATTGCTAAATGCTGTGATTCATCTCTGGCGATCAGTGATATAATCTTTGCTGATCCTTCCATTAATCGCAGTTCTCCAAATCCAAATGTACAGGCAAAAGAAACAAAGAAACGAATACCTTCTAAAATGTTTATACTTATTAATGCGAGATATAACTTCGTATAGAGTTCTTCTTTATCAATCTTGTGTCCTACTTCGTATCGTCGTGCGGTAGATATAAAGTCATCGTATGATTTTGTTACAGTTTCTGCTCTTTTAAGTATTGCTTCTTCGTTGAGTATAGTGTCAAATACATCACCTGGATTAGGATATAAATTCTTTATCATATATGTATACGATCTAGAATGAATGGTTTCCATAAAGTCCCAAGCAATAATACATGCTTCTAATTCTGGAAGAGTGGTGTAAGGTAATAGAGCAATCGCTGGTCCACGACCTTGTACACTATCCAGTAGTGTTTGGTATTTAAGATTAGAAGTGAAGATGTGCTTTTGCGCATCATTGAGTTGCTGAAAATCATTTCTATCTTTTTGTAAAGATACTTCTTCTGGTCTCCAAAAGTATCCTAATTGTGTTTGCGTGAGTTTATCAAAGATTGGATATTTAAATTCATCGAATCTCTGAGTATTAAGTGCTTCGCCAAAGAACATCGGTTCTTTTAGGAAGTTGACTTTTTTTCTGTTAAATATACTCATCTATAATTGGTTCGTTTGTATAAGGGTCTGTAATGTCTGCACATGCTCGCATTGCTACTTCACCTTTTTCTTGTAACATATCTCCATATATGGTTTTTTCTTTTTCTGCTATAGTGGAATAGTTATGATCATCATAAACACTTTCTCTACCATCGTATCTTAATGATTCACACCCTCTATATAGAGGTCCATTGGCATCAACATAGTGTGCAAAGATATGTCTTGAGAATTTTCCTACTAACTTATCTCTCCAGTGTATAGCATTACATCCTTGATATGCTAATACATCTCCAGGTTCTAAGAATACTCTTTTGGCACCCATCGCAAACCTTTCTTCAAAGTTTTTTTGTTGTACATATTCCCATGCTTCTTGGTAATCAACACCCACATAGTTCTTATCACCGAGTACCCATATTGACCATGGTTTCTTATCGTCAGTTTCATATTCTATTGGAAATGTCATTGACACTTCACAACTAGGTCGATCTGTATGGGCAAACAGTCTAGCATCTCGATAGTAAGTCCTACCAAAACTATATGTTGGTACTAAAGACAATTCTAATGCTTCTTGTAAAGGTTTCTTCAACATGATGAGCATTGACTCACCAAAAGGAACATTTGCCATGTTCTCAGATACATACTCGGTTTGTTCTCTACCATGAGGTGTAGGAACTACTGATTTCTCTTCATCCAAACCCATACCCCATTGTTCTGAGTTTTCAGTTCTTCTCCAACTATGTTTTGCAAACTCAATCATCCCTTCGGGAATAAAGTTTTTTAACACAACATATCGATTAGTTCTAAAAGATAAAGCAGTATCAGACATTCCTGAGTGATCTAATACTTTAGATATTGCACGCATCACATTCCTCAGGATCCTCTACTTGAAATGGATCCGCAGTTTTATTTAGTGTTTGTTCTTCTTCAACACTGTCGTCTGTTTTCATATCGTAAGTGTTTTGATAGTAAGATGTTTTCCATCCATACTTATATGTATTGAGTAAGTCGGTCGCCATCATTGAGATAGGAACTTCATTGTTCTCATAGTTCTCAGGGTTGTATGACCAATTACCTGAGATCCCTTGATCAAAGAACTTCTGCATTACAGATACAACCTTGATGTATCCATCATTATCAGGCATGTCCCATAACAAAGTGTAATAAGACATTAACTTTTTATATCCTGGAACTATTTGCTTGAGAGGTCCTTTCTTTGATTTTTTAACAGATAAGAAATCTCTTGGGGGTTCGATACCATTGGTTTCGTTAGATACCACTGAAGATGACTCACTAGGCATCTGTGCTGTAAGTGTAGAATGTCGTAAACCAAAATCTTTAATATTAGCACGCAATGCTTCCCAATCACATTTGTATTCAGGTTTAACTAATTCATCGACTTCTTTCTTATAGTGATCAATAGGCAGTAATCCTTCTGAGTATTTGGTTCTATCGTACCCATCACACGCACCTCTTTCTCTTGCTAGATCATTAGATGCTTTGAGTAGATTGTATTGAAATGCTTCTGTAAGTTCGTGTACAACTTTGTGTGCTTCTGGATCAGAATACTTTACTTTATGTCTTGCTAGATAATGTGCTAATCCTATGTATCCTATTCCTAAACTTCTTCTAGACTTAGTAGATCTTTCTGCTGCGATAACTGGATATTGCTGATAATCGATAACTTCTTCTAGACCTCTTACTGCCAAATCACAAAGATTAGGCAATTCAGATAGATCGTCTTTAAGTGTGCCCACATTAATAGCAGATAAAATGCATAAAGCAATCTCACCCTGTCCGTCAATGTGGTCTATAGGAACTGTGGGTAAGGTAATTTCTTGACACAAGTTAGACATGTTGATTTTATCTAAGAATGAACTATGACTGTTAGAATGATCAATGTTCATGATATAGATTCTACCAGTCTCTGCTCTTTCTTTGAGCATATCAGTAATCAGTTCTCTAGCACTTACTTTCTTTTTGGGTACTGAAGTTGCTCTTTCGTACTTCTCATACATCTCGTCAAACTCAGGTGTACCAAAGGCATCGTACAATCCTGGAACATCATGAGGTGAGAATAGAGTTATCTCACCATCACTTAAGAATCTTTCGTAGAAGAGTTTACTGAGTTGGATGCTGTAGTCGAGTTTTCTGACTCGGTTGTCTTCTGATCCTTTGTTGTTTTTGAGAACGAGGACATCTTCGATTTCAGCATGCCATATAGGGAAATGCACTGTTGCTGAACCACCTCGTACTCCATTTTGAGTGCAGCAACGAACTGTTGCTTCAAATTTTTTAAGGAAGGGAATAACTCCTGTATGTTGAACTTCTCCTCCTCGAATTTTCGAACCGATCCCACGGATCCTACCAGCATTGATACCAATTCCTGCCCTTTGAGCAACATAACGACCCACAGCCATATCAGAACTAAAAATAGAACCCAAAGTATCGTCAGTATCAACAAGAACACATGATGCAAACTGTCTAAGAGGAGTTCGCACACCTGCCATAATCGGTGTCGGAATGTTGATTTTAAATGTTGAAATTGCATCGTAATACCTCTTTATATAACTGAGTCTGGTTTCTTTCGGGTAATTGTGAAAGAGTACACATGCGATGCACATGTACATGAACTGTGGTGTTTCAAAAACTATGTTTGTTGATCTATCTTGTACCAGATACTTATCAACCACTTGTCGCAAACCAGCATATGTAAATTCTAAATCTCTATCATGTTTAATAAAAGAATCTATCTTATCCCATTCTTCATCAGTGTAGTATGTTATTAAATTGCCATCATACACACCTTGCTTATTGTTTCGGATAATCATGTCTTTAATGGGTGGATAGATGTCTTGATCTTTCCATTTAGTATTAAAGACTTGTTTGCGTATAAGGAATAGAAGTAATCTGGCAGCAACATACTGATAGTTTGGACTTTCTAAAGATATAAGATCGGATGCTGATTTGATCAATATGTTTTGTATATCTGTAGATGTTATACCATCAAAGAATTGTAACCCACTATTCATTTCAACCAATGATTCAGACACACCTGTAATACCATTACATGCTGCTGATACCATTTTATGAATCTTATCTAGATTGAGTTCTTCTTTCGTGCCGTCTCTTTTTACAATAGAAATGTTTTCCATTATGTCCTCTTATATTGTCCTAGTTTCAATTTTGCTGATAATCCTTGATAGACATTATTTTCTATCGTATCCATTACTGTATCTATACCCAAAGCATTCACCATTTCATTGATGTCTTTGAGTTCTCCTATTCTTTTGTCATCCCAAATAACCACTCGCCATCCATCTTCAATGACTTGGGAAATTTTATTTAGAATTTGTATAGATCTTGGTTCGTTGTCGTAAATGAGTATTGCTTGTTCTTTAAGTCCTTCATCTAGTTTACCAAAATCTGATCCTGCCACTGCTATACTATTGGGCAAGAATAAACTATCTAGTGGTCCTTCTGTGACATAGATAGGTTGAGTCGCGTCAATCTTATTGAGATTGAAGATAAGTGGTTCGTTCTCATCAAACTTCATGGTAAGATAACGAAGATTGCTATCACCAATGGCTCGACCTGTGACACCTATAAGTGTGCCATCAAGAGAGTAGAAAGGCAAGATGATTCTCGCATCATTGCCTAAGATTCTCTCACGATACTTATCGCATATACTACTTAGTTCTTGTGCGTTTCTAATGAACCATATGTCTTTCCATGCTTCTTCAGGTATGTTTCTATTGACAAGATACTCCTTTGCCTCTTCTACATTGACTGCCTTTTCGCACACTTTAGACAAAGGATGCTTGGGTTTGAACTTGGGTTTAAAAGCATGAGAGGGTGGAAGTTTTTGTTTCTTCTTACCACCATATATCTCTTTGATAAATTCTTTATAGAGTATAGAATCTTGTTCTTTTAGGAATGCTTTGAATGAAGTGGACATACCACAGTTGTGGCATTTGTATACATAACTGCCTTTGTATAAGAAGTGATATCCTCTTGCTTTGTGTTCATGCTTTTCACTATCACCACAATATGGGCAACTATGGTTTAATAGATCTTCGGTCTTCCATTTAGCATTGCTGAATCTGGGAGTAACCAGACGCAAATACTTTTTCTCTAACCATAATGTCATACAGATATTGTACTCTATAATCGGAATGTTGTAAAGGTGGTTTTAGTTTTCTAGATCTTTTTCTAGATCTCTATAGTATTCAACTATGGAGATTATCTTTAATATGTATGCTTTCATTTCAGCAGTATTATAAGATAAGTTTTTGTAGTCATCTGGGGAAAGAGCATAGTATGCTAACTCTGGTGCTAGACCTTGATCAACAAGATCTAAATACTCTCTCATGACATCAGGAGTTAATACTTTCCATTTGATTGGTTGTGTACTCACACCTGTGGGCATGGGTGGATGATACAAAGGAATGTTCATCGTTGCCCTGTTTACTTGTACTTCAGATATCTGTGGTTGATATCCACCAAGCATTGAACAACCACTAATCGTTAGGATTGCTATTATCGTTGCTATCTTCTTCATATTGTTCTGGGTCAGTTAGGTTTTCAATATCTTTAAAAACACCTGTTGTGCCTTTGTTAATAATCTTTTCAATAAGTCCAGGTTTCCCAAGAGTAAGTCTGTCCATATCATGACCTGCATACTTGTCAGCGAGGTCTTTGATCTGCTTATCAGCATCCCTTGCCTTTTTAGTCAACTCCGAATTTGCCTTCTGCATTTGCTCAAAATTGCCCTTAATTTGTTCCAAATTGGCATTCAAATCTGCGATTTCATTGCGAAATTTGGTCTCATTTGCAACTGCCCTACCTATGTCACCCATTAGGGTCTCTATCTTACTGGAAGTGTAGTTGTAGTATAAAAAGAATGCAAGGCAAACCGATGCCAATGCTCCTATAAGTATTTTAGACATATCTCTTTTATCTCACCTGTTTGGTTGTTTTCTAGAACACATGTGTATCCTCTCTTCAAGTCAAACTCTAAAAGTTTATGTTCATCATCTATGATACTATCGTATTCTTCTCCAGTAAACTGGGTTCTGGTAAAAAGTTTAAAATCTTTATCATCTAAAGAATGTTTCTTTTTTTTCTTTTTTCGCCAAGTTGCTATATCGTCACCTGTACCTACTACAGATGCACCTGTTGCGTTCACAGGTGCTTCTTCTTTCATTTTCTGAAACATGGTCTGTAGTTCTAACCAATTCATTTTACATCATCCCCTGTGATGAAAACAATGTCACCATATTCGTGTAATGCTGCATATACAGATACACCAAACACTTTACCTTTCTGTTCTAAAATGCTAACTTGAGTGCGGTGATCATAGATCTTGTCGTTTTGTTCTAATCTTCTACGAATGTAGTATTTGCCACCAAGTACAAGTTCGTCCAAATAGATACCCTCATTAATTTCTTCTGCTGTAAGGGATCCCTCTTCCTTGATGTGATGATAAACTTTCTCACATAACTCTTCCATCTGATCTCTATTGAGATCTTGATCTTCTTTAAGTAATGCGAGTGCTACTGCATAAGATGCTAATCTGGTTTTACCAAATGGCACCTTCTCTATGATTTTTTTAAGATTAAAGACTAATCTGTGTAAAAATGAATAAGCATTACGATCTTCGGTTGATAATAACTCTCGCTCTTTGATGCGAGTGCCTTTATCATCAATGATTCCTAGTTCGTATGCTTTTTGTTTTTTGAATGGTGTGGTTAGAAGTCGAAGTATTCTAAAAACTATTAATGTGTCTACTACTCTTGGCATTATAATTTTCTCAAAAGTTCTGTGACTGTCATGTCAATTTGGATTTCAGGTTTATAATCTTCCTGTACATATCCAAGATATAATAACATCGTCTTAATTGTTCCCCAATACTTAGTCTTCTTTAATGGAATTTTGTATTCTAACATTCGATGACCAGCATCAAATCCAAATACATTGAACAGTACGATGAGATGATTTAAGAGCAATCGCTCTTTTAATTCACCTTGCTCGTGATAACGATACAACAATCTTTTGAGATATCTAAATCTGCGTAGATCATCGTAGAACTCATCAATGCTTTCGCATTGTGGGTTATCGTAGTATTTGATTGCGTACAATGTAAAGTTGTCGCTGTTTAACTTGTCAAACAATTCCATAATGTAAAATATATTTAGTCTGTTTTAGACTAATGAACCAAATACTTTATATGATCCAGTTTGTTCGTGCCTTTCCCAAGCAATCTTGAGAGATCTTCCAGCACCTCTTTGCCCATCATCAACTGTGATTTCTTCAGGACCCTCTTCGCCAGTCTTTCCAAAAGTACCACCAAATTGAGTGATTGGCATTGAGACCTCACCACTAGTGGTAAGGTCTTGTTCATTGATTGCCAATAGATCGAAATCTACACCAATAGTTTGCAACTTTTGGTATAGTTGATGAACAGCAGATTCTACATTTAGAAACTCTCTCTCAGCCATTGAACCTAACCATGAGTTAACTCTGTTAACTACTTGATCATCTTCAATGTAATGTGCTCCTGGAGATACTTGTGACATATCTGCAGATGCACCAGCAAAAGCACCTAGTGTTTCGCTTTCGTTGATAAACTGTCTAAATTTTTTCATACTGTTCTATCCTATTAATTATGCTACACTGATGTCAGCATATGTTCCTGTACCTGTTGCACCGACTCTGTCACCAGTGACGAATGCTTTATCTGATACAGTTGATGTACCATCGTCTACGATAGTACCACTGATTGTTTGTGCACCAATTGATAAATCTTCAGTTTGTGATGGAACTGTGAATGTGAATTCTGCTTTGTTGCTATCAGTTACAGCACTTGCTGTAGCAGTGACAGAACCTGTAACAGATCCTGTGACAACTAATGTAGCACCATTAGTAACATCAACTCTTTCATTCCATGCAACAACAACTGTTCCTGTATCACCTTGATCGTAAGATGCGTCTTTAAAGTAGACAGAAGTAATTGTTGCCTCTGCTATAGCAGTAGCAAGATTGTTACCACCAGATACAGCAACTAATAATTCTGTTTGAACTCTAGAACCTACAGTTTTATCGATTTTCCAACCAGTCGCATCAGCATATGTTCTTGTTTTTTCTTCGGTAGTAAGATATTTTGGTTTATCTTCAGCACCGTCTGTTATACCCCATAATGGCATGATTTTCTCCTAGTCTCTAAATGCTACACTTGTAGCATGTATACTTGCGGATGCTACCAGAGTATCTGTAGGACTTTTCTCTATTAAGATTGATCCAGATGCTGGTAGAAACGCAGTTCCTATTGTTGAAGCACCACTGGTTGCTAGAGTAACCTCTACAGCACTAGTGGTGGTGTTAACGACAAAACAAAGTGATGCTGAATCTACATTATCTGCAGAACCTAAAGCAGTTGCACTTCCTAATATTTTTAATACTTTCATTTATCGTCCTAATTTTTTCGCCACACCTAAAATTTTAGATATGGTTTGTTGAAAACTTCTTTTGTCCTTTTGTAGCAACTTGAGATACTGTGCTCTCGTTGCTGGTTTAATTTTATTTAGCATCATATGAACAATCTTTGCATCATTTGCTTTGAATGGAAACTTCTTAAGGTCATCTGTTGTGACAGTATAAGGTTTGTTCCCATCTGCTGCTTTTTTAATTTGGTTGAAGATGTTTCTATCTGCTTGGTCTTGCTGTCCACCTTTAGAGTTCTTCTTACTCTTAAAGGCATCCATAGCAGTTTGTCTTACATCATCATCACCTGCTTCAGCATACTTGCCTCCAGCCATTTTAGAGATCTTATCTAATTTCATATTTAGATCTCTATCATTCTTTGCTTGAGCAACTGCTCTAGCAATCTTCTTATTTCCAGCATTACTTGCCATACCAAAGTCGCCAAGTGCTGCTTCCATAATTTGCTTAGTTATAACGATGTTCTCTTGAACATTTTTGATATAACCCAGTCTTCTTAACTTTTCTTTAAAGTTTCTCAATCTTCCATCCAATTTGCTAAACTCTTCATCAGTTGCCTGAATCACCTTATTAGTTATTTTGTGAAATACATGCCCATGCATTTTCACTGCCTCTTTCTTTTTTTCAGCAAATTCATCTGCACTTAATGGTTTATCCAACCCATGCATTTTAATTGCTTTCATTGCCTTTACCCAATCAGGGTGATTCTCATCCTTGGCAAGAGGAATAAGATAATAATGCTTCATAACTTTATGCTGGTTTTGCTTTACCGATTTTGCCTTTTACAACTCCTTTCTTCTTAGCAGGAGTAAATAATTGCTTAGATGCATGCATATGTGCTTCAGATTTTGTTATCTTTAGTTCTTCGATAGGCATTGCTCTTTTGAGTCCCACTCTTTCGAATACAACATCATAATGAGATACAGTACCATCTTCTGCTAAAGTATGTTCTGTAGATACACATTCACCTAAACCAAACTCTTCATGAGCAACATGGGTTGCGCAATCATGAGCGATACCACCATTTGCTTTTGATGGTTCGTTTGCTTCTTCGACTTCATCTTTATCTTTTTTAGATTTACGATGAGGGATATCGGCACCCTTCTCTTCGTCTTTGACATTTTTTGTTATTGCTTTGCGTCTTTTGGTAAGATACTTGTCAGTTGAATCATGGTCACCATCGTTATCGATGTCTTTGTCACCATGACCTACAGGATCCATTCCTTCACCATCATCATCTTTATCAGTGACAGGTGCTTTCTTAGATTTCTCTAGCAGTTCTTTAACTGCTTCTTGCATAGGGTCTGTTTTTAAGTCTCGGTATTCCATTGCTCTTCCTATTTTACTAGATTTATGTTAAGTCTCTTCGCATGTTTGTTGAAGATATCTCTAACAGTTTTGTTTTTGTTTTCGGGTCTCATGAAATCATCTGCTAATTCATCATCAGATAAGTATTTCATTTCTAAATCCCTGATCAATTTAACTCCTTTTGGCGAACCTACTTTGGTGTTGCCTGGAACACTCTTCATTAACTTCTGAAACCCTTTGATTGCATTACCTTTAATTCTTGGATTGCTATCAAAGATACCAAATGCCATGGTTCCTTCTGTGACTTCAAATTGACTAATTCTTTTTTTAAGTTTGAGATAATCTAATGCGAGTTGCTCAGGATTCTCTATTAGTTGCTGGATAGTTTCCTGAAGATCCACTTCTGTTGTGACTTCTTCTAATAATGCATCTATTTCAGCAAATGCTTCTTGCTTCTGTGTGTTTTCTTCGAGCACAGGAGCCATTTGCCCTCTGACACTATCGAGTTGGTCTTTCCAAGATTGTCTATAATTTGCCATAGTAGTCTCTCGCTTTTATATTATTTATATGATTTAATGTTCTAGTTTCTCTATCTTTAGCACTAAATCGTTTATTCCTGGGAGTACACGATGGTACATTTCTCCTGGAATGTGATATTCATCACCTTCAATTAATTCTACAGGGAACTCACCATTGTATTGTAGTTGCCATCCCTGTCCTTCTAGCACTGTAATCTTTCTAGTTTCCTGATCACGATGCCATACAAACTCACTCTCGTCTTGTAAATGATCTAGAGTGCGTATGTTTCCCTCGTCAATATAAGGTTTACCAATAGAAGTTTCCACCACCTGATAATCCCAATTGACCTGCATATCTAGGCAAATTACATGCCCAATATGCAGCACTTGTTTTGTCTTTTTGCTGAGCACATTTATGCCTTGCTGCGAATGATTTTCTTGCTGCCTTGTCTTTGAGTTTAATTTTAAGACCAGATGTATCACCCCATGTCACCTTTTTAATGTTGCCTGTAGATGGATCTTTTACATACACATAGTATTTCTTCGGACCACCTGCTTTGGGTTTGTTAAGTTCTACATCTTCCCCATCAACCTTTGCTTCGATCATGGGTCTTTCTAAAGGAACTGCTCTGCCTTCGTATAGAGCATACTCAGGTTTGTCTGTGAAATCATGATCACATTCGCACCGATGTTCCTTAAAAGTTTTCACTAAACTGCTCCTTTACCATTCCATTGGACGATGCCATTCATCTTCCATTTGTTTTTCTTAGCAACTGAAATAGGCACAATTGCTTTATCTTTCATGTTGCCAGATTTAACCCATATAGATTTCTTTGCTTGTTGTGCTTCTTTTTTATCTGGCACACCTTTAACTATTTTCCACATGTCACCATTGACTCTAGTCATAACGATAAATGCTTCTTCTAGTTCTTGTTTATGTTCTAAAAATGTTTTCATTCTTCAAATCCTTTGAAATTAAAAAATGCATTGGACTTACCCTGCGCACTCTTTCCACCTGTGTCGGTGAATGTTAAATTACCAGAAAAGAAGGGACTTCCATCTGGTGATAAAAATATAATATTCGCATTATTAGTTCCTTCGTTATGCTTAACTGTAAGCAAGAAGTCTCCTTTTACATTATCAATCAATTCTTTCATCTTTGCACTAGTCCTTGAACTAATGACTGTTTGTTTCTTTTCGTCTTTACCTATCGCAGCATAGAAGTCATCACTTCCATCCAACCCAAGTAAGAAAAGCATTCTATTGTTGATCTCTTTCTTATGACTCATATAGTATGTATCAAAGATTTCAACTATGAGTTGAATCACTGATCGATGTGATGATTTTGCTACTGCTCTTGCCTCTTCTTTACTCTTACCTTGTTTCATGTAATTAGGTATGATGTTTTGCAAGTCAGTTAATTGCTGTATCTGTGAACGAGAACCAAAGTCTTTCGCAAATTGTTCTATAAAATCTGGTGTACTGCGTTCTGCTTTACCTGTATCATAGAACAAAGTTTTTAAGAACGATATGTAAGTTGAATTTGCCAAATTGATGTTGCTGGTCTTATATGACTTTAGAGATGCGTGTATCTCGTCTACAACTTGTTTCTCATTCTTCTTAGTGACTGTGATCACCAAATCTGCTTTGGTTGTTCCTTTACCACTGTCACCTGTTAATTCTATTTCAAACTCTAAGAATTTGTAATCTAATGCTGTTTGTACATCAGCAAAGATAGCATCAGCCATTGCTTTACCTGCTGCCATTTGTCTTTTAATATCTTTTTGTTCTGAAGGATTTAACAGTTTTTTAAGTTTTGCTGTATCACTTTTAAGTTCTGCTTTCAATGCAGGCAATTTAGTTCTTATGCCTAAAGATGCTGGCGAGTTCTCTATGTTCTTTGCTAATTCAACTGCTGTCACGATCTCTGAAAAGTATCCCAGCAATGACTTAGCATCTACACCTTCTGACACTGTCTTAGGTAGAGTGACAGGAATACGAACTCTTTGACCAAACTGAATCTTAGAGAATACTTTTTTAAAGATAGATTTAACTTTCTTTAGTCCTCGTTGAATCAGACCTCGTATATTGAGTTCTTCTATTTGAGTAGTGTGTTCTAAAAAACTTTTCATTATATTATGATTGTCTTACAAACATGTTTCCAGATGAGTTAAAATAAAAATCTCCGACTCCTACACCACCTGATGCAGCAGCAGAGTCATTAGAAAAAGGACCTGGAATGTTAAAGTTTTGTCCCTCTATAATTTGAGTAATTGTAGTGGAGTTATCTATTGTTTGTTCAATCGTTTTCTTATCTGTTTGATCCAACCTACCTGTAAAGATGTTAAAAGTCCAAGACATTATACTGTCCTCTCAACTGTCAATAGATTGTTAGACACATCATAAGTCATCACTATTGTGGCAACGATAGTACCACTAGAACCACCCAATCTGTAATCAACCTGTGTTAGGTTATCACTTACATCATAGGTGTTTGAGATGTAGTCATATGCTGGTATCCCCATCGGATTGGCGATATAGTTTTCTTCTCCGAATTTTTTTGTTCCTGCCATGTTTTAAATACTTTTTAGTACTCCTCTGTTGTTCTTATAAACTGTATATTGGCCACCATCTTTATCAACTTTGTTTGCTTTATTAGCATAGTTGATAGCATCTTTTTGCATATTGGCACCGAACACTAACTTCTCTTTTTCCTTTCTCTTTTTGTTTTGATAAGATACAACAAAGTTATTTTTTGAAAATTGTCTAGGATCCATGCTTTCGTTTGCTTGTCCTGGAGTATCTTTAGAATACACTTGTCTAATTCTGTCAGTACCAAGTTCTAGATAAGAGTCATTACAATTACCATCACCAAGATTGTATTTGGGTTCTTCGTTCTTTTGCTTTTTCTTTTTAGCAATAGCAATTGCTGCTTGCTGTGCAGGGTTTGCTGCCTCTGACCACCAATCTTTGAATAGTGCGAAAGACTCATTCTTTTGTCCTTCTCTAAACTTTTTCAGTCTTTGCATTTCTTGCTTTCTTACAGCAGGAAGTAATCTCTTAGAAAGTTTTTTAATAGCACCTTTCTTCTTTTCAAGTTTCTTGGCAATATTAACTTTTTGTGAAATAGAAAGATCTGCCATGCTTAAACTACCCAGCATTCTTTTTGCTATTCTAGTTCTTGCTGCTCTCATTGCTTTCATTTGCAACTCATTAGCATTTTTCATTCTTCTCTTTTTTCTTGCTGCGGATCTTGCTCTTTTCTTAGCAGTTCTTCTAGCAATTTGACCTCTCTTCATTCGTTGCTGAACAGAGAGTGCTTCTTCTATGCTGTTAAAGGGTTCAAAATCTTCGCCCATAGTAAGACCAGATAATTGCTGAACAATTGTTTGTAATTGAGGTGTTGGGATTGATGCCAAAACCTCAAGTTGCTTTTTTGAAAGACCTTTGACCCTAGCAAACATCTTTTTGATATCTACTTTTTTTTGTTCTGGTAGATTATCATCTACAGTACCATAAGTTTCACAAGGTGTATTGCCACAACCACAGTTCTTTTCTTCAGTCTGTGCTCGTTTTTCTCTTTCTGCTCTTTGTCTAGAAGTTTCTTTGTCTTTAAGCATATCCAGTTTTTTCTTAGAATCTGCTCTTGCCTTTGCTATCTTATCTTTTTGCATTTCTGCAGATTTTCTCATATTAGCAAGGTTGCGTTCTCTTTCTCTTTTGACTCGTTCTTTATGTGCTTTTTCTTTTGGATCTTCTTCTGCTTCTTCTTCGACTTCAGTCTCTTCTTTTCTACCCTTTTGATATTTCTTAATAGAGTCTTTTGCAGACTTCATCATTGCTTTTTGATGTGCCTTTTGTTGAGATTTAGTTTTATCTCTTAATATATCTGCAAGTCTTTTTTCTGTGACTTCTTCTTCTGCTTCTTCTGGTACACAGTTGGGAACCATCTTGTCCCCTTTCTTTTTCATACCTTCTTTTTTGTATCCATTCCAGCAATCTTCATTGAACTGAGAGAAAGTCTTTTTATGTTCTACATGATCTCTTAAATCTTTATCTGCTGTGTTGTATGTTTTACCTTTAGTGATGTAAGAATTTACTCTAGCAAATGCCCATTGTTGTGGTGTAGTTCCAGGTCTATGCCCTGTTTTCCATGCTGCCATACCTCTATCATACACTTTCTTCAGTGTACCATAAGATATTCCAGACTCTTGTGCTTTCTTAACTAATCCTGCTATCTTTGCCATAATTAATCCCTCTGCTCTCTATCTTTTAAACGATCTATAGAATCTCTCATTCTAGATCGCATTCTTTGTAATTGATCTTTATTTCGATCTCGTTGTGCTTTGATTCTTGCTCTCTCAGCATCATCTAACTTTTCACCAAACATATCTTTGTACGTCTTAGTGTATTTAGATGGTTTTGTTTTTGCTTCTTTATCGCCAGGAGCAGGTTTGTAAGCAGATGCGTCATCATCAGATTTCTTTTCATTGCTTTTAAAATGTTTTGCTCTGGTTTCTTTTTCGTCTTTATCCATTTTGGTAAAGTATTTTGCTGGTTGTTTACCTTTTACATTTGGAACTGCATCTTCTACGATTTCACCAAGTCCTTTAGTTGTTAACCAAACTCTCGCACCTTCTAATTTAGTAACTGCTTTGAGTAAGTTTTCTTTGTTATCGATGGCAACAACTTTTCTATCTTGGATAATAGCATAATGAGGATTCTTAGATCCTACTGCATCTTCACCCACTTTGATGGTTTTAACTTCTTGCACTTCTTCAGACACTTTCTTATAACCCATTTGAGTATAAGTTCTCAATTCATAAGAGTTGATATATCTTACTGTTCCTTTCTTATTCATGACTTTGATCTTTTTTCCACCTTCGTAAAGATCTTTGTACATATAGTCTGGTAAATCCATTTCATTCCCCTCTCTTATGCCCATTTTAGATCGGACACTAAAGTATAATTTTTTGATGTCTGCTTCTTTGGCAGTACTTGGTACTGCTTTTTTGAATTCCTCGTATTCTCCATCACTGGCGATTTGTCTTGCTTTACTTGCTGACATACCAGATGCACCTTCTGCGTCTGGATCTCTTTCACCAGCACTGATCACATTAATAGTTTCAAAATCGTATCTACCATGTCTTGCTGTTTTGCCATTGTACATGTTTAGTAGTTTTTTAAACTCGTTGACCCTATCACTCCCCACAATCATAGAGATATCAGTGTATCCCTGATCATTTAATTGAACAAGAATATCAAATACATTTCTAACTGGTTTGGTTGGGAATTTAACTTTACGTCCAAAGAACTTCTTAAGATACATCATCTTAATCTTGTAATCTAAAGGGTTCTTTTTGGGGTCTTGTGACTTGGATGAATAGACTAGAGGGTCTGCTCCAAGTGTTTTTGATTTGGCTGATATTTTTTGTATGAGTTTCTCGTGCCCACTCGTAGGAGGGTTAAACCTACCAAAAGTGAATACTGCACTCTTGGATTTTGCTTCAGTAATATCGCCAATAGTCTTCATGGTAAGACTATTTATAACTTTTTGGTTCTTACTCTTCTTTGATATCTTCGAAGTGATCTGGATGTTCCTCCATACTTGTCAACAAGTGGAATAATGGACTGTCTGATCGACGTCCAACAAACTTATTTTCATTGACTTTTATATGGATCATTTCCTCTATTAAAATACTTTCCATCTCTTCGATAAATCTAGGAGTTATTGCCTCTGCTAAAGCATCGTACATTGCTCCTTTGGAAGGGTTTTGCTTGTAATCTATGTGCTCATTGATCTCATCGATAATGCCTTCTCTTTTCAGATTCTTTACATTATCAATAATAACATCAGAACTATTCTCTTCTCGAGAAGTATCGAAAGGTAAAAGGTGATCAACTGTATCATAAATAGACTTTTCTTTGTAGAATTCTCTACACAGTATCCAACAATGAGATGCGAATTGCCCACTCTTATTAGGTAAGATAATTCTATCTAAGTTTCCTTGCCAAAAATGATGTATTAAAGATGAAAACATATTTGCCATTTTAGGTATCTTATCATTGTAATCTATCGTTTCATCACAGGCATAGTTTTGTAGCATGGTCACAGATGAATGATCTAGTTCTGTAAACAACCCACTAATAAATCTAGATACAGGATGTCGTACAGTCATGTAAGAAGTATATCCTTCTAAATTAAGGCAATATGTTAATGGTTTGATAAACTTTTTTTCATCATTATCTGCTTCCATCCATGTCTCTGGTTTATCTCCCCAGATCAACCTGTAGAAATCACAAGTGCTGTAATCATCGGTTAGATGATCATCTGGATTTATTATGTGTTCTTTTTTTGTGATTAATGTATATCCATTATCTAAGAGCAGGTGTTTGATTGTTGAGTGTCCTGACTTTACAGGTGTGTACATGACTATCTTTTTGTCATGGTTAACATAGGTTGGAATTTCTTCCCATATCACGTGTTTCATAATTTACTTGTCCCAGTTCTTCTGAACTGTAAAATTGTTAAATGAAAATTCTAATCTATCTACAAGTTTTACTGCCGATCCTTTTCGATCAATAGCAACATAACCTTCTGGTTCTGTGACTCTAAATCCTTTATCGGTTTTAGTAAATGTGCCGATAGACTTTAGTTTGTTAAGATGTTTGATTATAGCACTCTTGCCATCCACTAAATGTTTTTGGAAAGTTGCTATGGCATCTATTGTAGTTCGTAATCCTTTGAGTTCTCTTACCAACTGCTGTCCGATCTCTTCTTTGATCTTTCTATTCTTTTCAGTTTTAAGTTTTGCGACTACTTTTTCTGCCCAATACTTCTCTACATAATTTATATATTCCTGCGCAGATGGATTGAATCTTTGTTCTCTAATAATAGAGTTAATGTAAGTCTTATAAGATGCACCAATCTGTCCTTTTGATGCATAGGTAGATTGAAGTTGTAGAAACTTCTTGACATCATTGCCTTTCATTTTCTTAAATGCTTTACCAGCATTGCTAAGAGCATTACGAACTTGTAAGGATAGTTTGGCAGGCATGGTTGAATTACCACTCACATCTCTATAAGTAGCATCTTGTGCCCATACATATTTTGATTTTTTGAACTTGCTGATTGACACACCAAAGGATGCTGACATATCTTGTAATGTTTTACCTTTGTATTCAGTATGCCAAACAATACCTATCTTAGATGCTTTGATGATATTACCAATATCAGAATCGACTGGTACAGAATATGTGATGGCATTTGGAGTGAAAATATAAGATTTTACACCATCCATACCCTGTACACTTACATCGTCGGTGAACAATAAGTCACCTTGGAAGATGCCAGACTTTGGCATCGTGTCTTTAAGATACATGAAAGCAGTTTCAAACTTCTTCTTGAGACCATCGCTCAGTTCGTTTGCTGATCTAATCTCTGGTACACTTCTATAGAATAAAGGTGTAGCATTGAACAGACTCTTCTTTGCTATAAAGAATTCATTTGTTTCTGGATGATAACCTGCAAAGATTGCTGGTGCACCATCCCACTTAACTGTCATGTTGTAGGATCCTTTGGCATTACCATTCAGCATTTTATGTAGTTCGATTAAGAACAAAATGCTACCTCTGGCTCCTACAAAACCAGAGTTTAAGATTTCATCTTCTAAATGTTCGAGATGTAGATTCTTCGCCATAAGACTATTTATTTCTTAATGGTTTTAGTTGAGATGGTTTTTTCGATTTTGCCAATCTTTACCATCAGTTCGTCTGCCTCGTCTTGTTTGCCTTCTTTTTTATAAACAATTAGTTGCTTCTTAAGAGCAACTTTCTCTTGTAAAAGATCTATTAATTTAGTTGGTTTCAATATTCTGTTCATGATTCATAAGCAATCTCCAGTCCATATTGGATTGCTTTCCTGCATTTCTCAGCATTATTTATATCTGTAGCAGCAGTTGTTTTTAGGTCTCTGTATAAAACTCGATACAGATGTTCTACCACTTCTGTGTTTGTAGTAAGAGATCCATTAAGGATCGCATCTTGGAATCTACCTTGGTTTTGATAATACAGTTGATGCCCCCATTGAATGAGAGCATCGTGATTTGAGTTTAGATCGTACATTATCCGAAAGATACGATTCCGAAACCTTCTTCTAACACAATCAATGTGTGCCCATTAGGTTCTCTGATTAAGTCACCTACAGAAACAGATGATCCGATAGCAACTTCTTCTATGTCTTCAGCATAGAAATCCCTCATGTTTCCCTTACGAAAAACTTCTTCAGAATAATCTGCTTCGATAAAAAATTTTGTGTAGAACTTTTCTAAGTTCTTGTAAGCAATTTTACATGCTGTGTTGAAATGATTGGATTCTTCGAGCATGATTGCTTTTCTCATACCCATTTCCCAGTCAGAACCTCTTTCTTCCCGATTTACTTGTAACACTTCGTATCTCATATTCACTCCTAAATGATTTGATTTCCTAGTATCAATAATTGTACTAAAAATTAGGGGGTGTCGTAAAGTGGTTTCTGTCTTAAAAGTTCTTTATATTTGTATGTTTCTGGAGTTAACTTAGCAAGCAAATCAAGCATGCCTAGATCGTTGAATACTCTTTCTGTGATATCGAGTATTTGTTTTTTGGTTTGGTTACTGATTCCTTCTGGAGGAGTTGTGTCATGATCTGTCAAAAATTTCTTAAGATTAGGTAATAAGATAATCTGATCAATATGATCAACCAAATTAAATGCTGTATCATGATTCAATACTGGATAAAAGATAGACATAAATGTACCATTACGATGTATGGTTTTTGTTAAGAATCGATTCATGACTTTATCTGGACCACCTGCTAATTCTATCCATGCTCTTAAAATATTTTCGTATTCTTCAGCAGTTTGTGTTTCATCAACTACAAAATTAGAAAGTCCTGTTCTCATCTCGTAACAAAAAGCAGAGATAAAGGATTCATCTACAGGTCTCCAAGTCATGTACTTTTTATAGTCTTTATATCTAGGACTCATTGCTTGAATCGCATCTTCTATGGGTTCGTATCCCAGATTCTCAATGTTGGTTTTGTGGAAGATCCATCGTCCATTGTTTTTCAATGTATCTGTAAGTAGAGAAGTTCCATGTTTAAAATGAGAAATCAAAATCTTCTTTTCAAAATGATTGAAATAAGTATCAATCATCATGTCTCTTAACTCTAAGACTCTACGCATCGTAGTTGAACTCCTGGAATTTTTGTACCAAGTTTTTGCCTGCTTTAGTATTATCAAACACAGGTCCATTATCAATCAACTCTTCTTGTGCGTTTTGTTCACAGTCATAAAGTTTCATTCTACTTCTATCCACACCCATTACAAATCTTTTGTTCATGGTTGGATCATTGTATCGATTCTTTAACTGTTTCACTAGCATTTGATCTAATGCTTCTAGTTCTTCACTACTAATTAATGCAAACATAAAGTCAGCAGTCGCAGGTAAACCAAAAGATTCTGAAGTATCTGTTAAATCAATATCTGTATTACTATATCCAGATCTTGTAGTTTGAGTAGCACTTAACACAGGCACATCATACTCTACTGCTAATCCTCGCAGTTCTTCAGCAATACTCTTCACCAAAGTGTAAGAGTTAACATTAGATCCTGGACGCACTCTGAATGAAGTACAAATGTTTAGATAATCAATAACAATCAAGTCAGGTTTATAATCTTTCTTTAGATTTAACTCTTGTAGCAGATGTCTAAAGTGTCCCACATGAGCACCTGCTGTAGGATACTCTTTAATGATCAGTTTGCCTTTAGTCTTTTCTCTTAACCTTTCGATCTTCTTATCATACATATCCTTTGGTAAGTCAGTCAACTCTCTCATAGGTATGTTGAGTAGATTCGCATCGATTCTTTCAGCAATTCTTTCTTCTGCCATCTCCATTGTGATGTACAAAACATTCTTGCCCATCATTAAACAGTTCGCAGCAACATGACCCATGAATAAAGTTTTACCCACACCTGTTCCTGCTAGTGCTATGTTTAATGTTTTATTAGGCAGACCACCTTTAGTGATCTTGTTAAAGTAATCTAAATCAAAAGGAAGTTTCTCTTCCTCAGTATGATAGAAGTCATATCTCCTATCGCTGTCAATCAAAAAGTCATGACCAATGTTAGTGTCAAAAGATACAGACAATGCTTCTTTGAGTAAGTCTGGTATTTCACCTTGCGATCTTTTACCTTTCTCATCTAAGATTTCAATACTGTCCATAACAGCATTGTAGATAGCACGATCTTTACACCATTTCTCAGTTTGTTCAATTAACCAATCAAGAGGTGTATCATCTTTGTCTTTGTAAAGTTTGTCAAGAATGACTTTGGTCAACTTGTAGTCTGCATCATTCATGGATGCACTATCAAGTTCTATGCCCAATGCTTCTACTGTAGGAATGGTATTGTACTTGGTGAAGTACTCTCTGATTTGCTCATAGACATACCTTTCGTCTCTTTCTGCGAAGTATTCATCTTGAATGAATGGCAGTGTTTTCCTAGCAAAGACATCTTCTTTGACTAAGTTTTTCAGTATTACAAACTCTAATCTTTTATCTGACATTTACTTTTTATTGGCGACTGTTTTCTTTCTTATTGTATATGCTTCATTCGTGTACTTGGTACGAGGATCATCAGCGATGTATCTGCCCTTGCCATCTCTAGCACGGATTCTCTCATAACCAGACATGAAGAAGTTTTTAAGACTTGTCAGTATATTCTTCATCAGTTATTTCTCCTGTTTCTTTATCAAAATCAACAGATCCTCCATACTTAAACTCTTTGCCAGCAGCATCTTCTAGTTGCTCCATGATCTCTGGAGTATAGTATTTCTCAGGATTGTTATTTATAGTTTTACCAAATTGTGTAGTACCATCTGGCAGTTCGATTCTGGTGGACTTATTTTTAAAGACACCATACTTTAATCCTAATTCAAGCAGACCATAATATCTATCTAGTCCACTGTCATACATCAGTTTGGTATCTACTATTTTGTTTTCAATAGTCAACCTCGACTTAGCATTCTTACAGTGGATGATATTACCAACAACATCTTTACCATCTTTCTCTTTTCTTTTAGATAAGAAAATGATAGAAGATGCAGCATACTTAAGACCTGATCCACCACCCATCTCTTTCGTTGGGAACATTGAACCAATACTGTCATAAGTATGGTTTGTCACTATCATAGGAACTTTTGCTCGACCTAGTTTCAAAGTAAGAACTCTGAATGCACCTTTTAGAATCTGTGCTCTGGTCATATCTCTTGTTTCTTTACCCTCAGCAGTATCTTCAATCTCTTTGGTTGTAGATAACATGCCAAGTGAATCTAAGACGAACATCATCTTAGGTCTTTTATCTTCGGGTGTTTCTAGATAACGATCAATGACTTTGATCGTTTGAGTTCGGAACTCTTGTGCTGTTACGACTGGAACGATAACGATACGATCGGGATCAATACCTCGTTCTTCAATCATTTGTGTAGTAATCGCTGACTCTGATTCAAAGTACATTACTGCTGCATCAGGATTATCTTCTAAGAATCTTTTACATATTCCTAGAGCAAAAAAGGTTTTACCTGTGGCTGATTCACCAGCGATTGCTGTTATTTTATTTTCGGGAAGTCCACCATACAGTGAACCTGAAAGTAAGGCATTAAAGATGTAAGAACCAGTGTCGACAAATCCATCGACGTCTCCTGCTTCTATACCTTCTGATACGATATTGGCATACTCATTCCCTGATGCCTTCACTAGATCTTTTAGAAAACTCATTATTCACTTCTCCATTACAAATTTTATCATCATACTTTATATGTTCTTTCATCATTGCCTTTATATCGCTCAACTGATGCTCCATGTATAACAGGATAGCAATCGTTGCGGAGCAAAAAACAAAAAAGATTACGTCCATTAAGTTATGATCCATAATTTATTCTACTCTATTATTCCCTTTTCGTAAAGGTACTTTCGGTTAAATAGATGTAATTCTTTTATGTCATCCTTTGATTGCCCATGATATGGCACTGCCATTTTGTTTTCAATCAAAGAATCACAGACTGATTCCCATGACTCATTCACATTGTTGTGAACATGGAAGTCTCCGATAATTCTACCAAACTTTCCTTTTGACTCATATTTCTTTGTTACAAGTTTATGTGTGCTGCCAACAGGTAGTTTTTCCAGTAGAAACTTCTTGGATAAAAGTCCAAATTTCTTTTCTTCTAAATCTCTAGTTCTTGACTCAGGTGTATCAATGCCTTCTAAACGAACTCGTTCATCTTTTAGAACGATGTTGAAACCTAAATCTATATCGATGTCGACTGTATCGCCATCGACCACTTTCAATATTGTACATTTATATTCATACATAGTTTCAATATTTAGGCAAAAAAACTGTCTAAACTAGCAGTTGGTTCTGTATTCCAGTCTATCGTATATAAAATTGCCTGTAGAGGTTCTAGAAAACTCTTTTTGAACTGTAAGTCATAATCTACATACTTGTGTAGATCAAACTCTTTTGGTAAGAAACCAATGAAAGCAATTACATTTTCATTGATAGTGTTAGGAAGTTTTAGATAACAGAACTTGATCTTCTCACCATTCTTGATCAAACTGTATCTCATCTCTAATCCTTTTTTGTTTAGATAATGATTGTATAACAAAGAACCTCTTACATGAATCGGTGTACTCTTTGTGTAGATGTTAGCATTATCTTTATACTGTAGTAATCCTTTAACACTACGAGGGAATGCTACTTCTTCAGGTGGTAGTTGAGTAAACATTATCCTGCTCTCCTCTACAAAGTTATGTATTGCTGTTTCGTCACCTTGCATGACCACCTTTAATCCTTCTTCTAACCTTTTGCGTACCCAAAGAGGAGTAGATGATTTTGCAGTTTCAATACCCATCATCTTCAACTTAGGTTGAGCAAGTCGAACTCCTTCGTCATCAAGTACATTTAGAATGTATCTTTTCTTAGCAGTCCATATACCTTTGTCTGCTATTACTTCTCTTGCCATTTGCATCTTTTGATCATAAGCATTTACATAGTCAGCAAGTTCTTGATAAGACTGATCAATAAAAGGTTCAATCTTTTCCTTAGCAATCTGATCTAAAAATTGTAATGGGTTCTTAGGATTCACTTTCTGTATCAATTCATCAAACCTTACATACACTGAATCAGTATCCATTGCGATAACATAATCGGCATCAGTCTTGAGTAAATTGTTCAACCATTCGTTAATCTTCTTTTCAATCCATTGTATAGATAACTGCCCTGCTGTAGTAATGCCTTCTGCGATTCTGAGATTAAAGAAAGCAAAGTATTGGTTAGCAAGTGCACCATATGCTGAGTTAAGAGAAATCTTACGCACCATTTGGTTATTATGACAAATGGTAATTAATGATTGTAGTTCTTGTTTCTTTTTAGGATCAGTTTCAGTTTGAAGTTTCTTTGATGCTTCAATCATTCTACCTTTCCACAACTTCCTTTCATCATAGAACTGTTCCATTAACTCTGGTAAGAATCCTTGTTTCTTCTTACTAAACACTGCACCATTAGGCACAACTGTCACATCTTTGCGTTTGATATATGTAGAATCATATTGCCCATTAAGTAGTTTCTTAACAGTGACATCTTCATGATCTTTTGTTAAGGTTTCTGGTGACATATTGTACTGCATAATCAAATGAGGATACAGTGAGTTTAAGTCAAAGGAAAGTACCCAATCGTGCCCACCAACTTGTGGTTCTTTTACATATGCACCTATAATTGGACCCTTCTTATCGTTGCCTGTTTTTAAAGCAGGTGGTGGAGTTTGTATGTTCCTATCTCTCAAGAAGTTGTAAATAATAGTTTCCCAGTATCTTACTTGACCAAAGGTATCACCATAATTACACTTCGCAGTATAAGTCATAGCAAAGATTAAATCAATCAATCCTAGTTTCTTATCTAATCTTTCTACCAAGTCAACATCTTTGATGTTGTACTCTAAGAACTTAATGTAGTCTTGTTTGTATAGTAAGTGTAGAGATGACTGTTCATAGTCCAATTTACCCTCACCAAGTTCTACTTGGGCAATGTTATCTAAACGATAAGACTCTTGGTTCTTGTAAGTAAATTTGCGATAGATCTGTAAATAATCTAAAATAGTAATACCATGAAGTTTCCAAGATTGCTGTAGATTTGTACCACCCATAAAGTTCCATTCTCTGGTGTCTGACATACCCCATGGTGATAGTTTCTTATGTTCTCCATCACCAAACAGTTTGTCAATTCTATTACAAAGATAAGTGATGTCAAAGGTTTCTACATTCCAACCTGTGATACAATCTGGAGATAGTTCTCTCCAAACTTTGATGAATTTTAAAAGTAATTCCTTCTCAGATTGACAAGGATGATAGATTATGTTTTGTTGATGATCCCATTCACCAAACCCAAACACATGGGCAGGTTGATCAAATTGTTTAAGGGTGATGGCATTGACTCTTTCATTTGCCAATGTGGGTTCGGGGAATCCTTCTTCACACTCACACTCAATGTCAAGAGTACAAACTCGAATGAGTTTGGGGTCGTACTCTATTTCACCTTGAAAGTTCTCTGCGATATAGGTATATGCCCAACGATCAAAACCATGAACCTCAAAAGAATCAATACCAGAATACTTCTCACGAAATCTTCTTGCTCCACTCATCCCATTTAGTTTAACAGGTTCGAGGTTTCTTCCGTCTAAGGTTTTATATGGCGAGTCGGGTTTATTAGAGAGAACATACAGAGTTGGTCTGTATGGCAAGGTTGCCTTTGCTTGCTTGCCATCTTTATAACCTCTTACAAGTATCTTGTCTCTAGTTGGGTGTACATGCGTATAAAAATCCATCAAGACTTATTGTACCTCAAAAGCACAATGTTGTAAAGTGGGTTCTGACTAGAAACGATTAATTTCTTCAAGTAAATCTCTGTAATGTGCCATCTTAGTCAGTTCTGCTTCAATCGTTTCCATAACATCTGGATGTTCTGCAACACCAACTGAATTGTGTAAGATGTTCAATACATTTACTTTGTGTTTGTTTATTAATGCCTCGTAATGCATTTGACCTGCTTCGAGGATGGAGTCTCTCATAGTTTTAGACATAATGTAGTTCTCTCTTTAAGGGTTTTGTCGATCGTTTTCGTCGAAGTCTAAGAATCCTGTTGCTGCGAAATACTCATCGCCAGATTCTATTGCTTTGCCAACATTAACAACTCTATCTCTGAGTCTTGTTGATCTTGGTCCAACTTGGGTTGCCCATTTTGAATCCATCATTTGTACTGCCATTTCAGCATAGTCACCAGCATCAAGTGCTGCTAACATTTTTTTGAATCCTGCTAATCTAGTCATACCCATATTAAACATCATGTTAAGCAATACATGTTGGATCTCTCCAGGGAATGCAAGGAACTTATCCTCACCCCACATGTGTAAGCATTCTTTAAAATGTTTATCAATGTCTAAAAATAATAATTCGTTAACTCTTTCATCTGATATAGTATCACCGACTTCTAGTTTTTCTAATCCTGCGTCTCCTTCTGGATTAATGAGGTGTCCTACCCCAACTGTCTTTAGTCCTAAAGAGTCTAGATACACATCATTTTTGACTCCTTCGTCAAATTTGATTTGTTCTATAAATTTATGGTCTCTTCTCATTTCAATAGTTCTCCTGAAAAATATTTTTTTAACATGTCTGTGAATGACAGCCATGGTTCGTATAATAGTACAACTTCGCATCCTTTATCCTCTCTCATTGTTTTTACTCCATGGGGGAGCATAAAGTTGCAGATATGTGCTGTATCATTATTTATAGTAATCGTTCTCTCATATGATCTTAAGTTCTTAAGAGGAATGATTCCTAAGTGTTCTCCATATACATCCCATTGAGGAATCGATACTTCATAATGTAGATCCAAAGGATAGTCTGGATCTGTAGCATAAGTAATACCTGATGCTCTCATGGGCATATCTAAGTGTAATAGATATGGGGTATTGGGTTTCATTCTCAAGTATGCCAATACAGGTCTCTTGAGATTAAAGTTTTCAAGTACCCATGGATGGTCAACGATTCTACTGTGTAGTATCTCTGCACAATCCCCATCTGGTATTTGATCTCGCAGATCTTGTACCACATGTGAGGGTAGTGTACCCATCTTTGGTTCTTCGATAGGATGTGCCATCCCACCTATTGTTAGAGGATCATTACGATGCTCTATACCAAACTCTTCTATTAATTGTTGCTGTGTACTAAAGATGACATCTTGGTAGACATCTTCATTCGTTATCTTCGTCTTTTTGATTGACATCTATTTTATCTATAACTTCTTTTTGTTCTTGTCGTACTTGATTCATAATCAGTTCTACTAGAATATCACCCATCAATGCTTGCAACTGCATGTCTGTATACAGGTCTTCAACTCTATCTTCATAAACTTCCCCACCCCATCGAATATTTCTTTCGAACTGTAGTTCTTTTTCACCTTCTACGAACGACACTCTACCATACTGAAATATAAGTCCTTTGTATTCAGATATATTTATTCTTACACCTGCATCATTCTCTTTAGGGTTTTCAACTATGGTATAGACACCATCATCAAACAAAGGATTATCTCCATCCTGGAACATCATCCTTTCACTAGAAAGCATTACATCTCTGGTTTCACTCATGATACAATACCAGCAGATGCTACTTTAATTGAACTCGTAGCATCTTCATATGCTTCAGCAACTTTCTTATTTGTGGGTGTCATGAACACGATAGTTTGAAATTGAACTTCTGTAGGATTTTCATTTCCTGTTACAGCAATACCTTTTGCGAAACCCATTTGTCCATCTTGATTTTGAAGAATCATTCTAGGATCTTTCATCACAACATGGGTGTCACCATACTCTGTGAGTTTTCCTACATATTCTCCACTTATTGTCACCACTGTGACGATATCACCTACTTGCATAATATTCTCCTAGTTTGTCATCGTCAAAACTAGATCTCCAGTTTACTCGATGTTTGTGGTTATCGTTTAAGATAACTCTGTGATTTGTCATGAGTTGATTCCATATTAGAATGTCACCTTTCTCATACCTGTGCTTATAAGCAAACATCGGATTGTTTGCTTCCATCTCTATGTGATTCATCAGTTGTATAACTTTTGGATCTTGTTGCTGATTAATCATCGTTGGGTTAAAGCAATAATGCATTTTACCAAAGAACGATTGAACTAATGGATGATCATGACTTAACTTCTCATAATCTTCAGTAGTTGGGTTCTTAATAGTATGTATATTCGTATTGAAGTGGGTGTACTGCACATCCTTTGCTTCTTCTTTATGTTGACTGTACTTATAAGTTGCTGCCAAGTTTCTAAACTCAGTCATCGGATGAGGTGTTCCCTCGACCGATTGATTCATGATAATACTGAATCTTGTTGGTTTGGGCATACAAGTCATATCTTGATGCCATTCACCGATGTACTTTCCATTTGCTTTGAATAAGTCATCTTTGTTATCCATTGCATAGATATCCATAGGAGTCATATGCATTTTGGGTTCATACTTGCTCAGAGGCACATGTAATTCATCTGCACCCATAGTTCCTAAACTATTAATGAACTTGAATGCCCATTCCCTATCACCTGTTCTTACTTTTTTAGAACGAATAATTACCAATGGTGATCTGAGTAGATTATCCCAAATATCTTCAGGTTCTATAGTATCTACAAGAGTAAAATTATTCGGGAAGGATATGTTTAACATTATCGCTGTAATATTCCTTGATAAGATTATCGTCAAAGTTAGAACGATACATAATTCTTTTGCCAGTGTAAGTTTCTGGTATGATTGCTCTATGTAAAGTTGCTGTATGATTCCATATTACAATATCACCATTCTTCCAATGATGAGTGTGTTTGAGTGTGTTTCTGTTTTCATACACTTCTTTAAACACACTAGTCGAAAACTCTGCCCAATTTTTACACTCTTGATTTAGAGGTGGGTTATAACTGAAATGCTTTCTACCAAACCATTCTTGTACCACAGGGTGATAATATGCTCCTTCATATGCTTCGGTATGTAATATATTGTCTATGTCTTGACCTGATGGATCAAAGACTTTATGTAATAATTGCATTTTCAAATTTTGATGCTCGCTGATTCGATAAGCATCAAACAAATCTATAAATTCGGTTGGGGGTGCATCATAAGTGTCTACTGCTTTAGCATATAGCAAACAGAACTTAACAGGTTTCTCTGTTGCTGTATAATCTTGGTGCCAATGCTTAGTGTATTGATTCTGTGCTCTGTCCCAATCACTTTGAGAATCAAATTCTGTAACAAATTCATGGGTGTTGGGTGGGTTTCCAAACTTACTTCCGATCTCTTCTTTCCATTGATCTAGATCGTTCATGTCTACACCATCTAAGCAAGTTCTCCAACAAGGTTGACCCAACTGCCTAGTTAGGTCTGCGATATCAGACATCTCAAGTTCTTTACCGAGACTGAGATGTACTATAGGTGAGAAGATAAGTGCTTCTTTAATCTTATCTATATCTAAATTGAATAATCTTGTAAACATTAAAAATAAAAATCCTCAATTGCTAGATAGATGAAGTATGAGAATGCTAATGCAAACCCTACAACAAAAATGCTACCTATATGAACAGCAAGAACAAACATTGAAACTAATAAAGCATTAAAGAAATCTACTGTTCGTTGATATATTGTATTTAGCATAGTGACTCTCGTGCCCTTTCCTTCCATTCCATTAACCAATTATCGAACTCTTCATCATCACTCCAGTCATAATCTGCTGGTGTGACTTCAATCACTGCTCCTCGAATGCTTTGTATTTCTTCCCAAGTCATTTCGTCATAGTCCATGGTGGTGGTTTCACCTGCCCATTCTGTGACCATAACTCCTGTGAAGTTATAGAACTCATCGTCATATTGATTGATCAGTTTTATTTCAGGATCCCATTGAGATAGATACTCTGTTAGTTTTTCTACGAAAGCATCGGCAATAGACCATGCTGAATACATACAGAAGTAATCATCTTCTGCCTCTGTGATATGACACCACTTGGCACCTACATTATCACAGTACCAATCCCATGAATGTTCTTCCTCAAGTTTTGGTATTCCTATAAGAGGAGCATAGTCCTCTGGACTTGCATCTTGTAAGAAGTCATTAGGATATTCTTTTTCAAGTTTATCATGTACCAATTGCTTGATTCTTTGCCACTCTTCGAGTGCTGACTCATTTGCCTCAATATCTACATACTGATAAACATGATTTGCCATTAGGACTTAGTTCCTTCTATGTAATTGAATACTGTGTCAGGATCTGATACAACATAGGAGTCATCATTAGCATTGTCTCTTTGATTAGGTTCTATGAAAGATTTTTCAACAACCATATCATTAATGACCATAGCATATCTCCAAGATCTCATACCAAAACCAATGTTTGACTTATCAACTAAAGCACCCATCAATCGAGTAAATTCTCCAGTTCCATCAGGTAATGCTTTTACATTCTCAACACCTTGTGATTGAAACCATGCGTTCATTACGAACGAATCGTTTACTGATAAGCAGTAGATTTCATCTACACCATTTTCTAAGAACTTGCTATACTGTTCTTCGTATCCAGGCAACTGCTTAGTTGAACATGTGGGGGTAAATGCTCCAGGAAGTGAGAATAAAACGACTCTCTTTCCACCAAACATTTCTACTGTTTCTTTAGTTACAAATTCACCTAGTTCTCTGAATGTAAACTTGACATTCGGAACAAAATTTTTCAATTCAAATTCTGACATTATTTATCTCCCATAACGATAGATGGATCTTTTGCAGAGAATAACTCTTTTAAGAATCTCATCACTTTAGTTTGTCTATCGAATACAAAGTTTCTAAACTCTTCCATGTATTCAACTTGTACGATAAATCCATTTTGGACTTTTTCTACTTCTATTTTCATAATATATATTTCCTCAAATTATGGCGATCCAGAAGGGACTCGAACCCTCAACTTCTGCCGTGACAGGGCAGTGCTCTAACCAATTGAACTACTGGACCAAAGTGGTGGAGTGAGAGGGACTCGAACCCTCGACCTCTTCCGTGCAAGGGAAGCATTCTCCCAACTGAACTACCACCCCACATTGGTGCTGGAGATAGGACTTGAACCTACAACCTGATGATTACAAATCAACTGCTCTACCAATTGAGCCACTCCAGCATTCATTTGTCTATTTTGTATTTGCGCCATTTCCATAACAATAAACGAACCCTCCACCGATAGTAGAAGGTTCGTAGTTTGCTAATTCTTTCACGCAAATTCATAATACAAGTATATTGTACTATTAAAGTTGTGTGTCGTAAAGGTAGTTTTATTCAGAAAGTAAACTTTTTTTAGATGTTTTGCTTACTTTTCCACCAATATCGAAGATTTTTGGTTTCTTTTCTTCTGGAATAATGCGTTCTAGATCAATGAGTAAGATACCATTGGCCAAGTCAACATTAACTACTTCCACATCTTCAGCAAGGGCAAAAGATCTTTTAAAGAAACGAGAAGAGATTCCTTTGTGTAGGAATGACTCTTCGTCATCTTTATCTTTGTTTCCTTCAATGAACAGAGTGTGTTCTTTGAGTTCTACTTTAAGATCATCCTTACCAAAACCAGCGACTGCTATTTCAATAGTGAAATGCTCATCATCTGTTTTGCGGATGTTGTAGGGTGGATATGATGTAGAGGAATTTGCTTGAGACGCAATCTCTAATCTGTTGAATAAGGAATCTAGACCGATTCCATACATAAGGTTTGATGTATTAAATGTTACCATCGTTTTTCTCCTTTTTAGCGAGTTGTAATTTGGCACCCATAATGGCATGCCTCCAAGTTGAGAATCTACTGATCCTCAAATATTATTTAGTCAATTTGTCACGTGAAACTTCTAATTGTTTCAACTTTATTTTCCAAATTTCCTTAAATTCTGGATCTTTTGCTTTTAGGATAGCATTCTGTAATGCTTCCTTTCTGTTAAGATAGTTGTACTCTCGTACAGCAGCAACCATGACTGTATTTGTAATCATCGTCCTTGACCTCTATATCTGCCCTGTGCTCTTTTCTTATGCTTATTCAAAGTAGATGTTGCTTGTCGCACTTGTCTACCTCTGCCTGGAGTTCCTTGACTTGTTTTCTTACGAGTCACAGGAGTATGTTTGGTCAATCTAAATTTTGCTGCCATAATAATTCCTATTTTGTAGTTGCTTCCCAGATGCCTTCCCAATCGCTTGGGTTTAATTGTTTCATCTTTTTACATCTTGATACCATTATTTTACTATAATCTTCAAGTGGTGAAAAGGTGATTTTAGAATATATGTTGATGGATTTATCCCACTCTCCTTTTACATAAGCATCCCAAGCATCTTCTATATCCCTAACAGTATGTTTGTACACAGGAATATCAAATACAGTGTAGATGTTAACAGGTTCTTTCTTACCCTTAACAATCAATTTGTCAAGCAGAATCCAAGTTAGACGATCATCATCTATGCCTTGCTTGGTGTTTTCTGATACAACCAATTCTACACCATAACTTTTTGATTGTCCTTCTAATCTTGCTCCCAAGTTTACAGGATCTCCAAGTACTGAGTAATCAAATCTTTGATCAGAACCCATGTTTCCTACAACTGCCTCTCCTGTGTTAATCCCTATACCTATGTTGATGGGTAGTAATCCTTCTTCAGTAAGTTCTTCATTCAAATCTTTCAAATCAGTTAGCATGTAAAGTGCAGAGTACACTGCTTTATGTTCTTGGTTCTCTATATCTAAGGGTGCATTCCAAACTGCCATAATGCAATCACCCATGTATTTGTCGATCATACCATCTTTCTGTATAATGATATCCGTCATGGGTGTAAGGAATCTATTGATCAAATGAGTAAGTCCTTGCGGATCTGTTTTGTATTGTTCACTGATAGGAGTGAATCCTCTAATGTCACAGAACAAGTAAGTCATTTGTTTGGTCTCACCACCCAACTGTAGCATCTCAGGATTCTTTTGTAGTTGTTTAACTAACTTAGGTGATAAATATGTACTGAACTGTTTTGAAATCTGTTGTCTTAATCTAAACTGACGATAGAAGTTATTAAATGATGCTTGAGTAAATATAACCCATAACGACAAGAGAGGAAAACTTGCGTCGATCAAAACTTTATAAGAATCATAACTATAAACAGATAAGACATAACTCCCGAGAGTCAAAGAAGCAACCAAAGGTATTTGAACAACCAGAGGACTTCGATATACTATCAATACCAACAATAGACCAAGCACCAGACTGGAAATTATTTCTGCGAGCAGTACTAGCGATGGACGACTAATTACAGTCCCATCTAGCATTGTTTGTAATATGTTTGCTTGAATCTCGTGAGGGAGTTTTGCTCCATATGGAGTATTCACTTGAGGTACGATGCCTTCTGCGGATACACCCATGATCACTGCTTTGCCTGATAGATCGGGCAGGGTATCTTTACCCAATTCATAACTGTCAAAGTGATACTTGTAATCTATGTACACTCTTCCATTGCTGTCTGTTATGATCTTATCGTAAGGTGGTATTCTGAATGCTTCTATTCCTAATTCATTTACAAAGACCTGATAAGAGGGTTCTCCTGTGAGGTTTCTTAACATCTCTAAAGCAAAAGAAGGATAGATCTTATCGTTTACATTAATTGATACAGGAACTTGTCTTACTTTACCATCTACATCATTGGGTGCCACAGCAACACCTACACCAAAGGCATTGTCTTCGAATATTTCTAGATTGGTGACTATCCCTGGATAGTTATAAAGATAAGGTAGAGCATCTCCACCTATGGTACCTGTTCCTACATGAGGTGCCTTACTATCTAAACCTTTGATTGAAGGCATTTGTGATAGAACAACCCCACCATAAGGAAAGACTGATGATAAGAACTCATCATCGGTTGGGTTTGATGGATTTGCGAAAGTCGTATTGATTCCTAGTACAAAACCACCAGAATTAAATGTCTCAATTACATAGTTTCCGAGAACACTTCTATTAATAGGATAACCTGTATTTTGTAATGTGGTTTCACCTATCTCTAGTAGAACTATCTGATCACTATGCACTGGTTCAGTTGACATTATGTAATCAAACCAATTGAGTCGCAAAGTTTCTACTGGGACTGGATCAGATACTCTTAAAGCAGTCAATCCACCCAAAACTAATAAGCACATCCACCAAGATGTTAAAATCTTAGCAAATTTGTTCATAAGGTTATTTATTAGATTCTAAAATTGACTATATACTTATATTACGATTCTGAAACTTTTAAGTTACGAATCTGAAACGAATTATGATACTACGAATATACAAACGATTTGACAAATTAATGAAAGTCTCCAGAATACAAAAAGTCTGGAAAATCTCACTCAAATAATTTATACTTAAACTCTAGTGACACTTCATGCCTTTCTGTATTGAAAAGGTATTCATTGTGCACGACTACACTCCATTGCATCGTATTAATGAATCTAAGGTACTTGATTCTAAACTCATCATCCATGTAATCTATAGAATTTTTTATATACCAACCTGCAAAAATCTTCGTTAAGAGTACTCTCTGTCGATCAGGATTAGTTTTAAATAGAGGATTGCCCTCTTTAAGATTACAAGTAAACTCTTCAATGCATTTCTTTAATCTTTTAGTTTGATGATGATCTATTGCGGATGCAATAAGATATTTCTTATATAGTCTCTTACTTGTTCTGGACCATGAGGTCTGATCAACTCTATAGTTGTCTATATAATTTTTCTTCACAGGCAAAGGCAAAGAGATTAATATCTCCTCAACCTGTGCGTGTAAAAAGAGTGGCAATGCTAGAACTAAGGTAAACAAAGTTCTAGTCATCGCAATACTCTGGGTTGTTAGAACAATAGAATTTAACTGCGTTCAGCATAAACATCATTTCGTCTTGCGTTAAATCTCCATCACCCTTGACATTCCTAGCATCCTTTTTAGGGGATGCAGGAGTTTGTCTTTGGGGTGGAGTTCTTACTTTCCCTCTTTGGATTCTGGTTTAGACTGTAGTTCGTCTGTCTGTTTGTCGACTTCCTCAACTACTGTTTCGACTACACCACCAACTGCTGTTGATGCTGTGGAAACGATGCTTGCTGCATCTTCTAATACTGCTTGTCCAACACCACCGACAGTGCCGACAGTCGCATCGATAACACCTGTAGAAAGTTCTTTACCACCTTCTATAACTGCACCAACTGATGCGCATGATTGAACAAATAGTCCAAGAATCAATATGCTTATTGTATACAATTTAAACATAATATCTCCTTTTGAGTTTTTCAACTCTAGTTAACTCGTAATGTGCTCTCTAAGAGAGTACAATACTCCTTTTTCCTCTTTCCTATGTATTTAGTTGCCTTGTGTCACTGATATCGAACATCCACCAACTGTTTGACAATCTTGCGTAAGAGAATAAGTTTGTGCTGTGGATCCTTGTTGAAGCATGTATAAGTCTGTATCATATGTTCCATTTATTGTAACTGTGGCAGTATGTGTCGCACTTCCCTGTTGTATCATATCAACATCATTGTAACTATTATTGATTGTTAAACTGAGTGTTTTGTCTTGGTTGCTTTCTTGTCTTGTGTACACATCGTTATAATCACCATAGATATAGGTGATGTTTGAATGTTCGTGTCCTGAGTTATTTGCTCGTTGACTTCCCAAAAACTTATTGTTAGAACCATGAATATCTAATCGTGTAAAATGCCCACCATATTCATAATCATCAATTGCTAACAATGTGCCTGAACTTGTTACATGATATCCTTGATAGAAGTCTACATCATTACTATTGCCTGCGATATGAAATTCAAATCTATCACTCCCACAGGATGATCCTTGATTACATGTTTGTACAATTTTTAGATTATTGTAATCGCCATCTAAATCTCCACCCCAACTTAAACCTGAACCCCATAATGTAGTGTAACCAACATATGCACTATTGCCTTGTTGTGTTATGTCAACTACATTATTGGCACCACCCACACTAAAATCTACTTTGCTGTTGTATCCTGTTTGGTTTATGGTGAGATCAAAGTTGTTACCCACTTGATTCATATAGATTTCATTATCTTGTGCTATTAGTAATGAAGCATAAGATGCTAAAATCATCCAACCAATAATAAGCAATTTGTCCATTATCCTTCCTGTTTTATAATTATGTTAATAGAACCACCTTCGTTCACTGTAATCTCACTGGTAGCACCTGAGTTGTTGGTGGCATTGATAGTAGCATTTGCTTCCATACTCATTTTTATCGATAACACACCACCAGCATCTCTAAAGAATGTCACTGTACCTGAACCCTGATCGATAAAAGTATTGAAGTTGGTGACTTTGTCAAATCCTGGAGCAATTGTCCCTTTGATAAAAGAACCATCTCCCGATTTGTTTTGAGAGCCACCACCTTTCTGTCTTTGTATTTCAATATTTTCTAATACTTCTAATACATCTTGAAGTAAATCAACATCAAGTAAGTCAATATCTAATTCAGTAAACTCTAAACTGTCTTCTGTTAATTCTGGATCTTCTTCTAATAAGTTTTCTTCTAGTAGATCTATATCTAATATTCCACCATCTGAAGAATCACTCGAAGACATCTCTTCTTGCTGTTTTGTTATTTCTTTTGGTGGCGAAACTATAAACATGTTATCAATTAGATTCATGTCTATATCTAAAGTTGTTGGTGGAGTTGGACTCGTTTCTATATTCGGAGTCATTGTTGCTTGATATGCCTCGTTAAGAGTCACACTACCACCAGCAGTCGTCACCAATATCTCACCAGATGCGTTTCCGTTTTCATCTGGTAATAGTATGATGAGAGATCTTCCTATCTCATCTACTGTTGTTGTAAAGTCTGTTCCCCTAATTGCTATATTTGCAGATGGGGTAGTAATATTTATATTTTGTTTGGGCACCAACCCAATCTTTCCTGTAGCAAATCTTGCTGTGCCTGATGCGAATCGCATAGACATTTTGCTTTTACTAGGATTTGGATCGTAGACAACTTCGTCTATGATCACTTTGCTGTGTTCTGTAAGTTTAAGAGTGGTATCGTCTATGAAGGTAACTTCTAATCTACCCTTCCCTGTACGCACATCATCATTGGAGAGTATATCAAATTCCAACTCTGGATCATATTGCTCTGCTGTTCGCAAAACCTTAGATCCAGAGCCAGACATGTCTGTAATATCCCCAATCGGTGAGGCATACGCACTCCCAACTAGCAGTGTGCTAGTCAGCAGTATCTTGTTGAGTGATTGCAATAACTGCATTATCTGATGTCACGTCTAAATCAATGTGCCCATAACAAGAAGTAACTCCTGTTGGACATGTCCCTGATTTTTGTATAATATCTAAATCACCACTGCCACCATCAAAGTCAACTGTTTGATATTGATAAGCACCATCTGTTTGACTTGACACGATGTCATTATCTGAACCATCAACTTCCCAATCCCATGTAGCATCGTCAACTTCTACATCTATATCAAATGTATTAGTAGATCCTGTTAAGACTAGGTCAAAATCAAATCTTTCTGCTGAGGTCACATAACCCCAGTCTAAGTCCCAAGTGTTTGAATCTCCTGTAGCACTCAGATCAAAATCTGAACTGTCTGTACTTCCAAGATATCCTATATTCCAGTCTAAAACATTTGAGTCACCAGTGAACAAAGTTGTGAAACTTGAACTATCTGATTTAAGTGGACCATAAAGAATATTACTATTACCTATTTGGTCTATATCAATATTTAAACTAGAACCTGTTATAACCATATCGGCAGCAGTTGAACTAAAGTCATTGCCTCCGATTTTATTTCCATAACCTGTTTGTTGAATGTTCAGGTTAAGAGTATCACCAACTTGCTCTATGAAGATTTGGTTGTCAGATGTACTTTGCGCATAAGTTCCTACTGACACGAGTAGTATTACTAAAGATGTTAAAAATTTCACCTTTTTTCTCCTGTTTCGTTATCGGCATCCACTTGAGGGAGTCTCCTCCAATAACCTCGTTCTTCCCCTTGTAATATAATACTAAAGACTGCCTCCTCAATGGCAGTTCGTACAGCATAGGTCACACTCTCATTCTCAGAGATTCCATCTTCTATTTCGACTAATTTAGTGTCGGTATCTACGAATCGAAAAACATCGAATCCTTGAGCAACACTTAAAACAGTTTTGTATGACTGGACATTCATAAGAACTTCTCCAGTTGACACACTAACTGCTCGCAGAGATATTATAACTGCATCTCTACGATATTGTTGGCTGGCACCGACACCTAAGTATCTGGCACCATTACCACCTGTTTCTATGTTCGTATCATATCCGATGATTCCTCCCTCGAATATCATACCAGCAAATAACATTGGTTGAATGACTTCTTTATCATCATTCATATCTAAGTAAGTTTGGCGAGTTGATTTAACAATCTGTCTTTCTCTTACTAAGTGATCTAATCCTGTTCTTTCTACAACTCTAAACCATTTGCCATCACCTGCTGCTTTGAGTGCATCAATCAATAAAGATTCTGCACCTTGTGTCACAGCAGTTGAAAAGTCAGCAATGTTTTGTTTAGACTTTCTTTGCCCTGTTAGATCATTAAACTTATAAACTGCGACCACTGGTTGCTGATAGGGTGGTCTTAATAGTTTTAATTTTTTATGTGTAGGCAACTCAACATTTGTTGGACCTTCTACACAAGGGATAAATTGCTCATAGGTAGAACCATAGATATCTTTCACTTGGAACTTACCATCTGCCTCTACGCAATCTAATACTCTAGGATTGGGCATTGATGCACAACCTGATAGAATAAGAATAACTGCTAGGAGGACTTTAACCACCGATGCCACCTATAGTTCCTGCACCCACTGGTATAGTAATTGTAGTGGTAGATCCTTCAGAATCGACGATAGTCAATATGATGACTTCATCTCCTGCTACACATCCTGTCATGTCACCCATACAGATTCCTGTTTCATATGTGACAGTGTTGCCTTCTATAAGGAATGTACCAAAAGTAGACCCCTCTCCACTAAAGAGTGCCTCTACTAAGTCTTTACTGATTTGTGAGTAGATTCTAGATTCTAAGTTTCTCATAAACTTAGCAAGAGTTGAATTTTCCGCATCTCTTTCTGCTTGTCTTATCGCAGCATCTATATCTTCTTGTATCTTATCTCTTCTTGCTTTCTCTTGGTTATCAATCGTTAGATAATGTGAAGATGTACCAACTCCACTAAATGATGGATTTTTAAATTGTTGTACTAATTGATCTGCTGTGAGTCCTACCATAAAGAATGGTATTACTAGAGCAATCAGTTTATTTACTAGATTTATTTTTCGATGCATTCTGTTTTCCTTCTTCGAGTATTTTTTGTCTTTCACGATATTCAAGTACAACATTGACTTTTTGTTGTAATCGTATCAGATCTTGATCAAGCATTCTTGTTTGATCTATCACTCGAATTAGTGCAAAGTGCATCTTTTCGATTTGGGGTTCTATCTCTTCCGAGATAAAATTCCACACAAAGTATACAAAGTATCCCAAACCTGCCATCATGACAGCAGGGAAACCATATTGACCTATAAGGTCAACGAGTAATGAAGTTTGTTCTTCCATTTAATCTGGCAACTCCAGTTTCTTTAATACTTCTGCGATTGCCATTACTTCTTCGACATTAACTGCCTGTTCTGGTATCGTTGCTGGTGTAACAACAACCTCTTCCTCTACGACTTCTTCATTGCAGAGTGCAAAGTATAATAATCCTATAACTAAAAATTCCATTAATCTCTCCTAGCATCAACTTTGCCGTCTTCGACAAAATTTTCTGCTCTTGCAACTCTATCGATATCTGGTCTCAAGTCCAAGGCACTACTGACTAATAAATCAATCTTTGTCATTTCGTTTGCCATAGTTCTTGCTCTATTTTCTAAGGACTCACAAAACATAGTGAGGGTTGCGATCGAATCAACAATCCCCTGCATAATCTGTTTCATGACTAAGAAGATAAAGAACCCCATTACCAATGCCATGGCAATTGGGACTCCTAGATCACCTACTAATATGAAAAAACTTTCCATTCTCTATTCCATTTATTGTAAAGGATTCACCACAACCACAGGTTGCCTCTGTATGAGGGTTCACAAAGTCGAACCGACTGTTCAGACCTTCTGTGATATAATCTAAAGTCATCCCTTCTAAGTGAGGAGCAGATAATTTGTCGATGGCAACTTTGAATTTACCATAATCTATAATCTGATCACTCTCTTCTATTTGGTAAAGAAAATCAAATACATACTTCCAACCATTACAACCTGCAGGTTGAAGTCCTAATCTGACTCCTTCTTTACCTTTTGTCTTGTCTAACAAAACTTCGATTGCCTTGTCAGTAATTTCAATCATACTTCTATTTATACCTACTCTTTATTCGAGTACAAAAAAAGGGAGCATAAATGCTCCCTTTCTCGAGATTGCTTAGAAATTAATCTACGAGATCTTTGAATGCTTCAAGGATCTTTGCTTTTGTATCTCTAGCACCAACTACTAATTTCTCTTTCTTTGCGAGTTTTAGTAATTCTGCTTTGGTTTTCTTTTTGAGATCAGCCAATTTGAACTTAGCAGTTGCAACTGCAACTTTCGCATCATCTAAATCAACATCACCATCTTTGTCTAGATCAAAAGTAGACGTACCTGTGGATGATTTGCTATACAAATGCATGCCACCAGCCAATACTACTATTGCTAGAATAAAAATCAAAAATTCCATTTTGGTTTCTCCTAAGGTTAGTTATTATCCAAGTAAAGGATTCTTCTCTTTTGCCTTACCAAAGTTAAGAGCGAACAAGTCGATAACTTTGTATAGTTTAGCAAATAAGACGTCGTCCTTCGGTGTAGGTGTCATTGCAGCAACTGCTGAACACACTGTTACAATTACAGGCAACTGTTGTACAATTGCCCAGATTGTTCCGATTAGATCTAACATATTTAGTCTCCTGTTGACTCAACATCAACTTTATTGCCGATGTTGTACTTCGGCACTAGACTCCATAATGTCTTCTCTTTGAATGGTATGATTTTGATTTGCGATAGTGGTGCTATTGGTTCTTCTATTTTAGAGAGGTCCACAATGCTAATCAATCCCCATTCTGCTAATAATTTTGAGATAGAGTTTCTTCTACCTATATCATTCTCACTAATGTCTGTGTCTTTTCCATCTAGTTTGAACAGTTCTTTAAAGTGTACTATAAAATACTGTCCTCTTTTATGTAATATATGACAGGATTGAAATAGTGTTTTGTCCTTCCTAGAAGCAACACCAATCCGTGTCAAGGTTTCTTTTACTTTTAAAAAATCATCTGATTGTTTCAGTTTGATCTCTAGTAAGTCGGAAACCTCATTCTTTAGTTCTTCCATGGTTTATCCCACCTTTGTCCATTGTTTGATTCATTTTCAATATTGAATCGTCATCAAGGAGGGATAGATACTCTTCTGCTTTTTTGGAAGACACACCATAATACTCTTTAACGACATTCAAATCTTTTAATTCGATAGATTTTTCCCATTTGGAAAATCTTTTTCGCTGTCTAAGAGTATTTATTAAAAATTGAAACTGAAGACGATGATCCAGGTGGTATCGACTGTTCATTTCATTTGCGAATAACACAGCATCTTGGTGATATGATAATGCTTTGTTAGTTAGAAAAGGGTTGTATGCTTTCTCTGCAATGCTATCAGGCATCACATCTTGCTTGGTATAACTGACTGCTGTTACGAAATCAAATGGGTTCATGATGGATCAAATCCTGCTGTGATGTCTGCTATCACTTGATTCATTTTAATTCCGACTCTTTCGAGATAAGATTTCTTTGATTCATTATTGCCTTCGGGAAGAATGGTTTGTACTTCTTTTGTTGATAGATTCTCTCTAATAATTTTGCCATCATTGTAGACCACATCAAAGTATTTGACATCATCTTGTGGATATGCGTGAATCAGTTTGACTTTAGATGCCCATTCTTCAATCTCGATCTGTTTTCGTCTCTGTTCTACTTTATCTGAATGCTGTCCCATTATTTCTCGACCATTAATTTTCCATACTCTTCCAGTATATAGTTCGCACAAGCACGTGGTGATAGTAAACCTGATCCCCACATATTGACTTCTCTGTCAACAGAATCATCAACTTTCCATTGTTCTAAACTTGTTCCTTCAAGAACACGATTCGTGATGGTTGGGTCCGCAACTCCTATTGCGTCAGGTGGTATTGGATCCAACCATACGAACTTTCTCTCGGGATTTTCATACTGAGCACGAGCAACTAGTATTTGCTGTGCTGCTTTGCATGAAGAGATAGCAAATCGAGCAACTCTTTTGTCACTCTCTCTTGCATTTGGTAAATTCAAATTGGCAGGTACTGTACCTGATCCAAGATGAACTACTTTTGTATTGACCCATTGTAGATAAACTTTCTGAAACAGTTCTAGATATCCTACAACATTTGCTCTTAGCATTTCTTCAAAATCAAAAAGACTTTGTTCACCGATGGGGTTTCCTAGTCGACCTAGATCCATTGGTGAGGATGCCTTGTTCCATTTCACTGCACAGTTAAATGCTACATCGGGTTCTGGTTCTAAAGATAGTCGTTGGATTGAAACAGGATCAGTCAGATCTAATTCAAGCAAATCCTCTGTTGGAGTAGAGGAAGTCCCTTGGACATAATGTCCTAAGGATAGCAACTCATCATAAAGTGCCTTTCCGATACCTGTTCTCGCACCAACGACTAGAAATCTCATTTAAATGCACACTCCGACATAATCTCAGTTAAGCAGGCAACCAAGTTAATCTCGGCATCTGCTACGAATGCATTCTTATATTGATAGTCAGCAATCAACAATACTGCTGCTGGTATTGATTCTGCTTTTAGTTTACTCTCTAAAGAGTTAAAGATCTTTCTATATAGTAAGATAGGGTCTTGATCAGCATTTTGGGCAATCCATTTACGCATCTCACCCCACTTACGATTTTCCATGGCACTCATTAATTGAGCGATCTTTTCTTCTGCCATGTTGGTTAAAATACCTGAATCTATAACTCCAGAACTAGAGTATCTCTGTAGTTCGTTGAGTATCCTGCGGAAGTCTGGGAAGTGTTTGTTGACCAACTCTGCTACCACCTCCTTAGAGTAGTCGATTTCCTCAGTCTCTAATATGTGGCACACTCTTTTAAAGAATGCACCAGCAATAGCAGGTTTGTCGTCGTTTGCTACTTTAAAATCTATCACTGTACATCTAGAATGTAGAGGTTCAATAATCCTGTTCTTGTAATTACAAGTAAAGATAAATCTACAGTTAGAACTGAACTCTTCGATAAATCCTCGAAGAGCAGGTTGTACAGATTCAGGTGACATATAATCTGCCTCGTCAAGTATTACGATCTTAGAGTTTCCACCCAAAGATACTGTAGAGGCAAAGTTCTTAATCTTTGTTCGTAAGGTATCGATCAATCTTCCTTCATCGGAACCATTGATCACTATGTAGTCTGCACCAATTTCATTACAAAGTGCTTTGGCGATGGTAGTTTTACCTGTACCAGCAGTTCCACATAAAAGCAGATTGCTGATTTCACCTTTAGCAACAAAGTCTTTAAAGGTAGACTTAATGCTTTCTGGTAGCACTACATCTTCAATATTGCTTGGTCGGTATTTTTCGACCCAAATAAATTCATTCATAAAACTTCTCCCGAGTTAAGATGAAACAATCCCCACCAATTGTTTCCGTGATGCCTGCCCAGAGGACGGATAAGAGGAGGACATCTCCCGAATCAAACTGTTAAAGTCTGATTCTTTTTTAAGCATTATATTTGGAATCTGGTTCCAATGCTATAAAGTATTCTACATCGAGTGTTGAATGTTTAAAATGTGAGATGTTTTTACTAGATACAAACACATTGTAATCTCCATTCAACAGTTTAAGATTCTCGATCTTAAAATTCATCTTGTATTTAGTACCATCACCATCGGCAACGATTCTGCTAAACACATTAGAGGTGGTGTTCTTTTTATCTCTTACAGATAACCTTACCACTGCCCCATCTGATTCTAGAATCAAATCACTGACACCTAATACTGCTGATGCTTTTCCAACAGCATCTCTAACTTGCTGTGTTAGAGTAAAGGTAATCTCAGGTTCTGGAAAGTTAATATCCTTCTGAGGTGAGATAACAGTATTCTCTGCAGCAAAAAAGTAAACCATGCTAGAGTTAGCATCTGATATTACCACTGAAGAGTCACCAAACTCATATTCCGCATCTTCGAATAAAGATGTCGCACCTAAAAATTCTGAGAGGTCATAAATGGCGAAGTCGTTATAACTTTCAGAAACTGTTGCTTTTGCCATGATGTTTTTCATCGCAGATATAGTTCTGAATGTTTTGCCTTCTTTTACAACTATCCCAGAGTTGATTGTAGAAAAGTTCTTAAGAACCTCTCTTGTATTTTCACTTATCTTCATTATTACCTCCCAGTAAATCATGATTATGTACTGCCATAATGGCATAATGTAAGACTTTGAATAGATCTTTTCTATTCTTGCCACCTTTCTTTCCATATCTTTGGGCATATTTCATTATGTTGCCCATACAGAAACCTTCTCCGTGACCAGAGTCAATAATGAACTCGGTCGCTTGAAACTTGTTGAGTGAGTAATGTTCATCGTAAGTCTTGTTGACATATCCCAATAACTCCGCAATGATCTTATCTTCACTGTATTTGTACTTAGATTTATCGGGCAAAAACCCATCATCTCTTTTCTTAAACAATCCCATAATACTATATTATAAGTCCAGTCGCATATTCTGTAAAGGTGGTTTTGTAATTAAATACATCATCAATTAACCACTTAAAGAATGCTGTGTTGAAGTTGTTGCGTTCTACTCTATTGATATACATAAGAGGAATGCTCACAAACAATCCTTCTACCTTATCGGTAGGAATACTCATCCAATGATTGTTACGCAGTCTTGGTGCCTTTGCCTCGAACTGATCAATGGTATACTCTTTCATGTCACTCCACCTAACTCTAAAAGCATAGATGACTTGACCAGTGACAGGATCTCTACCTGACATACAAATGAAAGGATCGTCTTTGTCATACTTCTTAATCCTATCAGATGAAGGAGTCTTTTCTGTTTCTTGACCCCATGAACAACTACCACAAAAATAACCAGAACTCTTTCTAGTTGCTGTTTCTGATTTTTGTTCTACAGGTATGCCATCAGCATCGATAGAATCATGACCATGAATGTGCTCATCATCCTTCCATTCAAAATAAACTGCTAATGGTTTTTCTAATGCTTTGCCACCTGAACCATACTCAGAGAATGTTCTAGCAAAAGAGCAATGCATAGGATTGCTTGGGTCAAAGGTAGATTCAAATAAGAACTCAGATTCTGCAACAACTGCTAGATTCTGAATCTTATCTAACCATTCATCATCCCTATCAGCAGGATGAACATTAGACTTAGTTGATGAAGAGTTAACAACCTTATCAAAAAGAGTCTTAATCTTTGGTGTAGATCGCATAGTCTCACGACCCTTGTAATCCATAAACATATCAAACTCGGGTTCAACTTCAGCAACAAATGTTCTACATGCATCTATCTTTGTATCAAAGGTAGTTCCTGAATCGACTTTAGAGTCGATCCAGGATTCTAGAACTGGATAGTTAATCTTGTTCATCTTCGAAAGATTCCTCAGTAGATACTTCAGCATCAGTAACAATGCCCTCGTCTACTTTAGTGTAGAGGTCAAGGAATGATTCCTTAGTCTCGGCATCAAATCTGTTAAGACAAACTTCAATTGCTTTCATTCTATTTTGACCAAACATATTGAAAGCACGAGCAATGTGAACTAATCTACGAGTACTGATCACTTCGTCGATCGCACCATCGTTATAAGTTCTACGAATAACATCTGCCCAATCGGCAAGTTTTTCTACGAAGTCAGTATCGGCAACTTCTGAATTAAGAATTCTTTTCTCAATAGCGATACTAGGATACTGCTGTTCAAATGTAACAGCAAATCTTTCTAGCATTGCTTCATTCATAATTTGAGTACCAACGAATTTACCATCGTCATTGCCTTGACCTTTAGTGTTAGCAGTAGCAATGATGTTAAATCCTGGAGCAGGGAATACAAACTCACCAGTCTTTTTGATAAGATATCCTTTGCCCTCTAGGATGGATTGTAAACACATTAGTTTGTTACCACCTAAGTCAACTTCGTCAAGTAATAGAACTGCACCTTTTCTCATTGCTTTGAGAACTGGTCCTTCTCTATACTCTAGATTGCCATCAACCAAAGTGTGACCACCGATAAGATCATCCTCATCAGTCTCTACAGTAATGTTCACTCGGAACATCTCTCTCTTTAGTTTAGCACAAATCTGCTCAACCATAAGTGTTTTACCATTACCAGATAAACCTGTAATGAAGACTGGGAAGAACATTTCTGATTCTATCACTTTCTTCACATCAGTAAAGTTTCCGAATGGTACAAAGTTGCTCATTTTAGCAGGAACGAGTTTTACCTCGTCATCCAACACATTAGTCACAGCAGGGACTGCGACTGGTGTTGGAACTACTTTGAGAGCAGGTTGAGTTCCTGGACTCAGCAAAGTAGTGAAGTTGTAAGATTTGCCCTGTTTAAACTCGTGGCGACCACAAGATATCCATCCAGGCATATTGTCGACACAATCTAATCCGAGAATCTCTTCTCTTGTAAATTGTGTTTGAGCAGGATACTTAGATTGTATTTCACCTAAGAACTCCTCTCTGGCAGGTGTCATATTGAACACTTTGCCATTTGGGTAATAAAGATCCGTCATAGTTTACTCCTCTTATTAATTAACTATTCATATATCATATAAAAAAGTACAGGGTGTCGTAAAGTCACTTTGTATACTTTTGTGTATGTCTTCTAAATTCAAAATCTTTGTAGCACTCTGGATCAATAAACTGATCAGGAATTAATCTGATCTCACCCAGACAATATTCCTTTGGGCACTCCATCATAAAGTTAAAAAGGGAAAACATGTATGCTCTATCAATCATCGGAATGTGCAATCTGTTGAACATTTCTTCAATTTGATTGGTTTCAACTGCACCCAAACTGAGTAAGCAATGTCTTTGTACACACTCAACTCTATCTTCTGGTGCAGATAACCCATACTTGTTAATTTCTGATCGGATAAGATCTGCTAGTTTTTGCTTGTTGTAAATGTAATCATATCCTTCTGGATTAGCAATGATGTCTGTAAGTTGAGAACCAACATGGATCCAATCTTTAGGCATCACATCATCAGTATCATAGATCACCTCATTCACTATGTCATATTGCATACTTGCTGGTGCATTGTTGAAGACGATGTCAGAGTCAGCACAAAGTTCTATCGCATGCTTGTACTCTTTATTGTCATTCAAGTCAATGCCTTGTTCTCTAGACACAAGATGAATGTCTACTGAGGGCACTTCGTTAAGAATAAGATAGTCGTGGAAAAGTTTCCCGACTCCTTTAGATGCTCCCAGTATTGTTATCATAATTACTTAATAGACCTTAGAAGATGACCTCTCTTGTCATCATTCCACTTGCCACCATTGTTAACCCAAACTCTGAATGCCTTACATTCTACTTCTTCTGTCTTACACTTCTTTGTATAAGAACAAGTATCGCAAGGAGCAGGTCCGACATTGTATATAGCATCTGCCAGAGATACACTTGGTATCTCATCCTGCCAATTTGGTTCTATCGTTAAAGTTCTCATAATTGTAATCCCTCGATTAATTGATTCACTACGAATCTAGATTTTAATTTTGCACCAGCATTTCTGGCAAAAGCAGTTTTGATTTTACCTTTCTGTGCACCCACCAACTCATCACTCAATTGATCATCACCCTTTGCTTTGATCTCTTTAATGAAAAGAAACTTGTCCATATGTGTACCTTTCAGGTGACCACCACCAGACTTCAATACACCTTTCCAAACCTTATCCTCGTCATTCTCTTTTCTAATAGACTTGACATTGTGACCAAATCCATAGAAATATGACTCAAACTCTCTTTTGGTTTTCACGAGGAAGTATCCTGTAATAGAAGCACCAGTCTCATTCTTAACATACTCACATAGCAAGTTGTAAGATTTGAACTGGTCACCAGTGATAGCAATGTCATACTTTCTGTTTGAGTATGGGTCAGTGTAAAAAGTTTTATCCATACCCCATCTACCAGATGATGCAACACCATCGCTATAAATTCTTTCAGAATAACCATCGGTGATCACAATCAGATTCTGATAATCTGTTCTGTATTGTAATCTTTGCTCTCTTAATAGTTTTCTAGCAGTCAACATAAGTAAGTTGAGAGGTGTCCCACCCATTCTTAAGCAAGTTGGATAGTTATAGATATTCAAACTAGATGCTAATCCATAAACTGACATTCTAGATCTGTCACCTGTATAGTCAGGATTGCAATAATCTCTCTCTGCTTGCTTGGCATCATCATAAGGTGCCCAACCAACTAACTTAGATCTCGCATTTCTAGTGTCCCAATAGATTCCTTTCGCATTCTCTTTGAATACCATCATGGCAACAACATCAAGTGCTTTTCTATAGTCACGAACTTTCATATTGTTGTTAAACAACTCGGTCAAAGTAGCATCCTCAGTTCCTCTAATCATAGAGAGTTCTTTCTCATCATCATCAACATCATGCCAGTTAGAACCATGCTTAGTGAAAAGGAAAATTCTGTGAGCGATGTTAACTTTTCTACAGAACTCGGCAAGGATAAATGCTTGCTCTAAAATGCTTTCAGCATTATCATCCATAGAACCAGACCAGTCAATATAAACTATGACACCATGGTTTTTGCCTTCTGGTACTACAGTTGCTCTTTTAAACATATCTTCAACGATTTGATATTTTGCTAGTTTTAGAGTATCAATAGCACCTGTCTTAGCACTCTTTGCTTTAGCATGTAAAGAAGCATTCTTCTTCATCTCAAACTCTTTAACCATCATCGCAACAATCTTTTTGTTCTTTCTTTCTAATCGCTTTCTGGTAAACTCAACACCAGACTTAAAGGTATCAGTTGTAGACTCGTTAGCATAAAAGTCATCTACAATTGATGAAACTGTTTTCCAGTCAACCATCACTTCTTTAGGATCAGCATTGCCATCGAGGTAAGAACTATTAAGTTCTATGGGTTCACTAGCAAACACATCATAGAATTTTCCTTCGTTATCGTGGGCATTCTCTTCAGTCATTGCTCTTCTAGCATCAGACTCTTCCTGTTCAGGAGTTTCAAGTTTCTCACTAGATTCTGAACCACCCTCTGGGTCTTCAGTAGAATCTTGCTGTTCATCACCAGAGTTAGATTCAGTTTCTGATTCGTCATCAGTGCCCTCATCATTATCACCAGAAGTATTGTTTTCTTCACTCTCTTCTTGCTCTTCATCAGATTCGCCATCAGAAGGAATATCATCGAACTGCTCATCGTCTTCTTTATCTTCATTTGCTTCAGAGTAAGCATAGATCTCTTCAGACAAAGCAACCACTTCTTCCCAAGTTTCAGTATCAAGTGATCTCTGTAATAATGCTTTCTCTTCGTCAGTAAATTTAATTCCTAATCCCCAACCAACTTTAGTGGTTAGATTAATTCTGTCTATAAGTGATAAAGCATTCAACTCATCCTGATCCATATTAGCAATACCAAAGAAGTCTAATGCCATCAGTTCTTTATAAGCACGGATGAAAGACTTCTTAAGTCCTGGATATTTTTTCTTAATAAGTTTTTCGATTCTAACATCTTCTATCACATTAAGATACCCTTTCATTGTAGGGTTCTTATGAACAGCAGAGTGTAATCCTTCAGCAGGTGTATTCCTAGCATGACCAACTTCGTGACCAATAAACAAGTCAAGAAGATCATCTGATAGTGAATCTTTAAAGATAGGGATAACGAGTTCCCTATTCTTTACATCAAACATAGCAGTAGGAACCTGCTTATGTGTAATAGTTAAATTTTCCTCAGCGAGTAGTTTCGCTAAGTTGTCTTTGTGTGTATTGCCTCTTACCATTATCATATAATACTAAAAAGTAGAGGGTGTCGTAAACCCCTCATGAAGAGTTTTTGATAAGTGCTTGTGCTTTGCCTAAGATCCAAGGATCTCTATGGGGTAAATTATACCCAGATGTACCATCCCAGTTTTTGAAATGCTCATCATATTGATCAGAATAGGCATCGGGATTTGCTTTGATTAGATCGGCAAGTTCGTTTGCCCAATCTTGCCATTTATGATCAGTGATTAACTCATGATCTAATTCATAATAACAACAACTATGAATTAGCATTTGTAATCTTCTGCGTTTGATTAATTCGCCAACCTTAATTGTAGGGTTGGGAAACTCGGTGTATTTTCGTTTTTTCATTCTAGTATGATACTAAAATGTAGAGGGTGTCGTAAAGTCCTACAGTATATCTATTGTCATGGTATGCACATTGCGTGTGTACCAAAATGGTAAAGTGTATCGTTCTGCTCTTCTGACTTTAGTTACTCCATGATAAAATTCCATTCCTTGAAACATAACCAACTTGCCTGCTTGGGGTTCTATTTCAAATCCCATGGGTAATTCAGGACAGGGTTCAAAATATGTTTTGCCCCCATCATAGTTATCGTTCAAGTATAGAATAGATGCCCATGCTGTTTCTGGATAAATATCTTCTCCTGTTTCAGGGTCTGCCATCTTATCGATATGAGGATTCTGATCCATCCCAACCTGCCATCTCATGATCTCTGCTTGTTCAGGATAAATTTGATCTTGGTATGCACCATATATCTGTGCGATAGTGATGAATTGCACTTTACGCATCAAGTTTCGTATGTGATGGGTTCTGATGCTCTCAAAGGCAATACGTCTACCATTGTAATGCTCGGCAGCATCATTATAGGTGACCATGTGTTGGTGGGTTTTGTGAAAGTGTATTAGATGCCTACATTCAGAATCTGACAGAACATTAGGCAGTTCTAATATTTTGAAGTCTCTCAATGAGTCTTGACTGCTCTCTTTTTCGTTTTGTTCTTCGTTTAATTGCTCGTTCAAGTTTCAACCTCGATGCATGTTCTATGAATAATATACCATCTAAATGATCTAGTTCGTGTTGGAAACATCTGGCAGTAATACCACCATATTTTGCTTCTTGCTTTTTGCCATGCTCATCATGGTACTCTACTTCTATTGATGCTGGTCTACTTATACTTACAAAGAGTCCTGGGAAAGATAAACACCCTTCTTCCATCATCACTCTTTCTTGTGACCATGCTCTAATAGTTGGATTGATACATATGACAGCATCTTTCTCATCTTCTGTTCTCATAACAAATGCTCGAGCAGATATGCCGACTTGATTAGCAGACAATCCTAATCCTTGTCCCTTGTACATTGTTTCTACAAGTTTGGTTTTGAGTTCTGTAGGATCTACAGGTGCATTGTCAAAATCAAAAGTTGATGTTGGTTGTCTTAATACCTTAGATGATTCTTCTACTAATTCGTACATATCTTATCCAAAAAATGATTCTAATGTGTTTCGTTCGTTATCAGCAGGGAAACCATGATAGACTAAGTAATCATCCCACTCTTGTTCATCCCACATTGATGGTGAGATACCATTCCATAATGGTCTCCAGTGTTCATGCTCTTTATTGTTCTTTCTTTCATAAACATACTGCTTTCTGAGTTGCTCATATTCAAAAGAACCTGCCTCTAGCATCTTCTCTCTGAAATAACAAACGATTGACATTCTTTCAAATCCATCGTCACCGATGATCTCAGTGTTTCCATGAATGCCCTCATGATTATTTATAAGCAACAAATCTCCAGGACGAATGTTGATTGCCACTCTAAATTCTGGTAGCACTAGATATCCACCTTTGAAATCCTTTCCATTAGTAAGACAACATAAATTAGAGAAACCTGAACTCAAATCGCCAGCATCTCTATGGGCAGCAGTTCTAAATGTTTTGTTCACAGTCGCAGTGGTAAACACTGTATCTGAGATTAAGAACTTAGGATCTAGTCTGTCAGCATGTGATCTTTGTGATGCATATCTTTCTGGTAATAGATCTTGAAAATAGTTATCAAGTTTGTTTAAAAATGGAAATGCCATCTTAAACTTCTCAGGGTTATGCTCTGTAAATGATGTGGGTCTGCAATAAGGTATTCTTGGATATCTATCAAAGAAACCTGCGATACCACTATACACTGCTTGAGCATACGATGTTTCTGAGATGTATTCACTTGCTATCTTTGTAGCATATGCATTAGCATCTTCAGGACTCATGGCTCTGAGTTTAGCAAGTATTTGATCAAAGAATCCTTCATATTCAAAATCTGGATCATCTTTGATTTTGTTTCTCAACCAAACCATACCTCGAGTGGGTACAGAATCATCATCTTTCCACTTCTCAAGTATTTGATCAACAGGATCTTCATCAAACAATGAACTACCACCTGACATGAAGTGGTCGAGTAATTCTAGTTGACAATCTGTCACCCAGTCTCTATTACCCTCTTTTTCACCTCTTGGTCCAGCAGCAAGACCTCTGTTGTGTGTTTGACCTGCTGCCTCAATCAGACCATTATAGCAGTCTTCCATCTCTGTAGCAGTGAACACATTCTTTCTAAATTTGAACATGATGTTTGCTTCTGATCTTTCATCAGTTAGAGTTGGTGGAGCATAAAAATCTGTATCTGATTCGACTACTAAGTCAAAGTGTGATTCATCCAGGAACTTACCTAATAGATGCTCACAATCGTGTTTACTTTTTGCTTGTATTACTTCTACTGTCATACCTATATTGTATCCGATAATTGTGGTGTTGTAAAGTGGGTTTTAAAAAAAACTGTCCAAAGCATTTGCTGTTTCAACTTTAGAAGATTCATATACTGCTTTCCATTTAACTCGAACTTCAGTTCTAGTTGTGGCACCTTGTTCAGCAACCCAAGAAGGATTGTCCTTTTCATACTGTGTCACATAATTAGGAAAGTGTTTCATTAATTGTATTTGACTTTGTTCTTGTACTGTGTTATCGCGAGACACTGAGTTACCACCACTGGTGCCATGCTTGTGATCAAATACCCAATCATGAAGCATTAGATTCTTGTGTCCTTTTTCAAACATTGCTAATAGAACATAGAAGTCTTCAAGTATCTTTGCTTGTGGGTTCTCATCTTCTAAGACAGTAAAACTTACCCCAGCATCTTGTATCATTTTAGAGTTGATACCATAACAGGAGTAAGATCTAATAATCTCAGATCTAGATTCTTTATGTAATGTGTTAGATGATTTTGGCGATGGTCCAACCCAGAAGTAATTGTCGAGTTCTTTTTCAATTTCGATAAACATTTGGGCATATTCTGCAGCAGTTTCGAGTTTAACATGTTTAATTTTGTCACCCTCATATACTCGTTTCATAAAGATACACTGATCGTCGATGATCATCACCTTTTCACCTAGTTCCATACAAGACTGTCTGACTCCAGGAATGAATAACTCTGCATCCCACTCATGAACATTCATTGTTGGGTTATGCTGTTTTAAAATAGAACCTCTACCACTATGAGTTGCTACAACAACTCTTTCTTGTATCTCTTTAGGCAAATTGTTATATGCCTTTTGATTCTCTTCTCTTTTATAAGTTGGAATTACAATAATCATAATTCGTATTCTCCTACATAGTCAGAGCATATGGCATGACATACTCTACTAAATTCTTGTGACACATACTCAGGCATCACCTGTATACTTCTGCTCGTCAATTCTTTTCCTGGTTGAGTCCACATATACCCACTACTTGTGAGTGTTGTATCATCACTTTGATGAAAGAAAGTGTTAGACACTTCTGAATCCAATAACATCTTAAATGTTCTTATATCTTTCGCATGCACCCATGTGTGATCATTTACAAGTATATCATCTGGGCAAACCTCTTGAGGATCATCATGTCCTAGATAAAATGCTCCATTGTTATTCCCTGCATCTATGTATCTAATATCGATTTCAACATCATATCCTCTGCCCAGTGCTTCTAGAATGTAAGAGATAGTGTTTTCTCGTTCTATCTGCTTACCATCAATGTTTCCTCTATGGGCAATAAGTATCATCTTTCTATTTCGTATTTATCTCCGATTACACATGGAGTTTTTACACACATAATAGTACAATCTTCTTTAAAGTTTGGATCAACTACAAAGTCGGGATGTATAATAAACACATCTCCTTTAACATATTCAACACCATCTATTTCAACAACACCATCAAACACATAGTTGTATTCAGTTGCCTCTTTATGATAATGCTTTTCCCAGACTTGACCTGCTGGATGCATCTTAACTGATACTTCAAAGTCATTGGTCTTGAGTAGTGAGGGTTCGAAGTTTCCTATAAACCAACCACCTGTAAAATCTTCAATGCGAAACTTTTCTATAGTTCCTCTTTTATCTTCTGTCATCCTCTTATACCCTCTGTTTGTTTTCTCATGTACATATAATTTACCCATGCTACAAATCTATCTTTGTTATCTTTGTACCAATAGAATACTTTGCCTAGATACCTATCCATTGATCTTTCAGGTGTATAGTCTGACGATAGGGAAAGAATGTCAAACATTTGACAGTTAGATTCTTCCTCCCAATATGTTTCACCTGTTTGATCCATTTCTGGAGAGTCTTTCCAAAATTCTGCTGCTGCTATTTTTTCACCAGTGTCATGTAATGTGAACATAGTATCTTCTTCTGTGTAATGATAATGTTCTCTAACACACCTAACTAATTCTTCTTGGTATGATCTTTCTTCTATGCGTGATTCCCAACCATCATATAGAGTCATAACTTGACTCACAATTAGTATTGGTACAGCAAACCTTGTAGTAAACTTATCCCAGAAATTTCTTAGCATTCTAACAGTTCTTTTGCTTTCCAACCTTGATCAGTAATGACATTTACATTACCTGCTCTTGGAGCACTTGTTTCTGAAATGATATCATTCACAACAATTCTTTTACCTTGTGAGACACCAAGTATCAAGTGGTCGTATGGTATACCCAATCTGTCTAACAGTCTTTGAGTAAACTCCCTAGATGATTCTTTACGAGCAGAAACTAGCACGATGGTATGACCTTGAGAATCTAATTCATCCATTGATTCTATTACTCCAGGACATGCTTCATTTTGACCCTCATATAGATTAGAATATCTGTGACCATGCATTAAAACTGTACCATCTAAGTCAATAAAGAATGTTCTTGGTTTCGCCATACGATACTCTGCCAAGTATCCTTTAAATATGTAGAAGTCTTCAGGAGTGCCCAACGACCAATACTTACCTTTGATGCCTACAGATTTGATGTTCTTGCCTTCTTTAATCAGATATGAGTATGTTTCTGATAGATAAGATTCTCTATCTTTAGGACAGTTATCGATTAGTTGCTGTGCTGAGGATAGGAAGTCTGCTCCCTTTGCCCACCAATGTAAACCCACCAGTGCCTCGTTAGAGATAGGATTCTTTTCTACTATCTCAAAGATCTTACCATTGTTATCTGATCTACAAAAAGAGTTCTTGGGATCTATAGATTTGTAAGTAAGAACTGAACCCACTACACCTTTAGATCTAGATCGAGTAAAGAAATCTTCAGTGTCCCAATCTAAGTATTGATCACAGTTTGTTACAATCAGTTCGTCTTTAGGGTCTATCAACTCAGACGCAAGAAGTGCTGTTTCAGTAGCACCACCTGTAAGTCGATTAATCCATATGATCTCTGCTTCGGGAACAACTTGTTCAATCTCTTTCTTATACCCTTTACCAAGATCTCTGGCAACTAATACGATCTTCCAAGATTCATCTAAGTTAAGTGAATCGATAGAATGTCTTATAAGTTTTTCACCATCAATCTCAATAAGAGGTTTGTGTACATTGAATCCTGCTTTAGTAAATCTAGAGCCAAGACCTGCCATTGGTATAACTAATGTTTTCATAGTTCTATTGTATCGTTAATTGTATTGTGTTGTAAAGTGGGTTTTAAGAAATAGTAGAGAAATTTTTATCTTTTTTAAATCGTATAACATTATCAAACTTCTCATATAGAATCTCACCTTTATGTGAAATGACAAAGGTGTTTTGATTCTCTGTCAAGTTTCTTATGATATTTAGAAACTCTTCAGTACCTGCCTCGTCTAATGATGAATCCATGATCTCATCTAAGACTAAGATGTTTGTGTTAACACTGTTTCTTAACTTAGCAATAGATCTCCAAGTAAAGAGTAGTGCCAAGTCAATACGCATCTTCTCACCCTCAGAAAAGTTAGCATACTTGAACTCATCTCTAAATCTGGATTTGATTGTTTCTTTAAACTCTTCATCTAAATGAAAGTCTACAAAGAACTCCATGCTTGCCAAGTATTTGTTTATGAGTTTGTTCATGATAGGTAAGAACTGTCGAATGACTCGTGTTCTGATACCTGAATCTGTCAATACTTTCATTGCTGTATCATAATAGAACTCTGTATCAGTAAGATCTTCTCTGTTCTTTTCGTAAGATTGAAGTTTCTGCTCACTCTCTTTTAACTTTTCTTCATAGTTAGTAGAGTCTTCACTTTCTTTTTGTAGTGCAGCAATCTCTTGTTCTATCTTTTTAACATACTTTTGATTTGAGATAACTTCAGATTGTAGAACAGCAATTTCATTTTGAATTGTTTGTATCTCACTTTGAATAACACTGATCTCTTCTAGTCTGTCATTGTAATCTTTTACCTTTAGATCTAGATCCCACAACCCTTGCTCAAGTTCCGAGATCTTATCAGTTCTTTCTTTGTTGTGTTCTTTTTTATGGTTTTCATCAATGCCTTGTTTACAAGTTGGGCAGTTGTCATTGTTTTCTAAAAACTCCATCTCTTTGCGTATCTTTTTAC
>Ga0209425_10000034_pt1 | contig 142988 bp, 138 predicted proteins | sample COG_05_FD_184749 | JGI IMG/M metagenome (GOLD analysis project Ga0209425, IMG submission 184749) | Pelagic Microbial community sample from North Sea - COGITO 998_met_05 (SPAdes) (version 2) | ecosystem: Environmental > Aquatic > Marine > Neritic zone/Coastal water | place: Helgoland, sampling...
ATTAAAGAAAATGGTGAGTTTAATATATGTGCCCATAAAGATGCGCTTCCTTTTTCAAATGAAAAAAATTCAGATGGAATGCATATTGAGCTAGCCAAATTGATGGCTGATGAACTAGGCGTTTCACTGAAGACTTCTTGGATAAATTTACCGCGCTATGCAAAATATGTAAATTGTGATGCCTATATGGGTGTCTCTATATTGCCTGGTGAGGCCGGGGGTGAAGGCTTTCTCAAGAAAACAGATCCCTATGCACAAATAGAAATACTCGCTATAACTGACTCGAAAAGACAGATAGATACTCTTGACGATTTTAATGGTCTGCGGGTAGCGACTACCTCAGGTTCATTAATTCACATGGCCCTGTTAAATCAAGATACTGAAATCTTTGTCAGTTATTTGACTGATGAGAAAATACTTGATGCTGTCATGAACGGTGATGTCGACGTTGGTATTGTGTCAAATTCTGGTTGGGGTTGGTATAAAATAAATCATGAGAAAGCAACAGCCAAATTTCATTCTCAATCAACACAATTTATTAATTCCATGAATGCATATACATTAGGCATCGGCTTTCGAAAAGCAGATAAAGCCACCGTCACGGAAGCAAATAAAATTTTACAAAAAATTAAAAAGCGTGGTGACTTAGTAAAATTATTAGATAAATATGGACTCGAATCAGTCAGATGATTATTTAACAACTCAGTAAAAGGTAAAAAAATGAATTCTACCAAATTAAAAATAGCTATCTTCACCATATTACTGTTTTCTATTAACGTTTTTGCAAAAGACACAATCGAATCACTTAATGCGAAAGCTGAAGAAGAAAATAGTCCATACCGGTGGGTAACTCTTTCAAAGAAAGAGTTAGTGGGAGACGTTATTCCCGGTTCAACCATGAAATTACACAAAGAAGAAGCTATCTTAGCAAGAGTCAGGTCTAAAGAAAAAAGTGTTCAAAGATCTAATAATGTCACACTTAAAGAAATAAGAGCCTTAGAACCCGGGGGGTTTTGGGATCAAATTTTTATTGAAGCATGGGTTTTTGATAATGAAGGTGTTGAGGTCGTTTATACCTTTTGGCTTAATAACCCCATGGATTATCTATTCAAAGGGCCATGGACAAACCCATGATCAATGGCTTCATGCTATTAATAAGCTTGATTAAGTCCTCTTAAGTGATTGAAAAATATAAATATATTAAAAATGTTGTTTTTTTAAGACAAAATTCATATTGTATACTGCCGCTCATTTAATTCGATATTACTCCCTAGTCATACAGGCTAATTATCACAGGTCACAATCAGCGGTAATTGTTGTTTAAGCAACACAATTTACCTTTTTAGAGTTATCTGTTGTTTTTTTCTCAATAAATAGTTGCAACTCATGGATTTCTGTAGTATTTTTCAATTCGTCTTAGTAACAGCTCATTAGCTGTGGTTAAGACGTTACTTCTAAAGACTTGTTGAAATTAGTAACGAAAGGGAGACGAGGCTGGCGAGGTGAATTTTTATCTCTAGAGATGTAAATGAAAAATATTTGTATTTTCTTAAGGAGGAATACAACAGTGAATAAAACAATTAAAGGAGCTTGCCTGGTTGCTGCAACCGCAATGCTTCCACTATCACAAGCAGCAACAGCCGGAGAAGTTAATATTTCTGGTTGGGTTAATGAAAGTATGTTGTACTTTGATGACAGCGCAAACGCCGACATCGTTGCAACGCAGGATAACGGTACTACATTAGCTACTCGTATTGCCTTTACTGGTACACAAGAGTTACCAAACTCTGGTGGCATGACAGCGGGTTTTGAAATATCAATGGAGCCTACCAACGGTCTTGCAGCATCTAACGGTACTACTCCACTATTGACTGACCTTAACACACTTGCGGATGGTAATAGCTTTGGTACTGATATAGGTTTGCTAGGTAGCAATCTTTTTATAGCTGGTGGCTTCGGTAAGGTAACATTAGGTACACAGACCATGCCGACTGATAACATTGCTGTCCTGTCTGATCCGTCAATGACCTTATGGTCTGGCGTGTCTCCAGTGTTCCGTGGTGGCGGTACTGTCATTCAAGGTCTAGGGGCTGGTGCTGTAAACACGACTTGGGCATCAAATCTATTATGTCAAACGTCTGGTTTAGGTATTGGTTTTGATTGTAATGGTGTTTATCGTACTGGTATTCGTTATGATCTACCGGCCTTTGCAGGTGTCAAGGTTGCTGTAGGTTACGCAAATGACGATATCTACGATGTTTCGCTCAATCACGCTGGTTCTATTGCAGGTCTAAACACCACTCTTGGTATGGGTTTTGCAATAAATCAAGGTGTCGGTAGAGCTGGTATTCAAGAATCTAAAGTATTTCAAGTCCAGGGTGGTCTCATGGACCCAGGTACGGGTATCTTTGGTTCGATTGCATACATGAACGATGATGGTGACCTCGACGCTGCAAGTTTAGCTGTGAACGCTCAAATCGCCGCAACAGGTGTAGAAGTATCAGATGAAACAGAATCATACTTCATTAAAGCAGGTATTAAACGTGACTTTAATACCTTGGGTCCAACAGTTCTTTCATTCAAGTATGGTAATTACAAAGGCGGCTTTGGCGCTGGTGATGTTGGTATGTCAGATGTAGAAGTTGACCGTATTGGTTTTGAAATAGTGCAATACTTTGGTGCAGGTTTCCAGATTTATGGAACATGGGAACAGCTTGATCTTGACGCAGAATGTGAAAACGGTTCAGCGGCAAACCAAGCGACTTGTGCAACAAACTACGATGGTGCCGAAGAGTTGGATATGTTTGCTTTAGGTGCGACCTACTTCTTCTAAGCTATTATTTAGCTAGGAATAAGTCTGTAAATACTTAAAGGCCTCTTCGGAGGCCTTTTTTTTTAGTAAATATTTGTGTGTTTTATCTGCATTCGCTTCTAGAAGTTATAGCAATAAACAACAATATATAGCGATGGCTTAAGTATCATCAGTCGCACCGAGTATGTTGAACAGCAGTGCTTAAACTGCAAGGATGTTGAGATACGATTGTGTAGTCTAAAGTGTAATCATTTTTTCATTAATGAACCATATTGTTGTAGACTTCGTCTCTGTTATGCACTCAAAACTTATTAAGCCACTAAAAAAGACTAATTCATGAACACAATTAACAATGCATTTGTATCATTCATCATCTTCCTTGTCTTATTCTTTTCTATGGCTGTGTCGGCAGTTAGTTGGTTCGGTAGTGATGAAGAAATTATTTGGGAAGGTGCTGTAAATAATTATTTTAAGTACGCTGATCTGGATGATTCAGCATTTGGAAAGAACGACCATCCGATCAATTTTGATGAGGAAGATTTAATCAATGTATTCAGTGCCTTGGTCTATACTGAGACTGGAATTTTGGGTGGAGAAGCAGTCGTTTCTGTTTTTTCGTATTCGCAAATACGCATCCTTGCAGAATATTTATCTAAAGGTTTGAGCGAAGCAAAACCAAATCAAGATATTATTTATTCCATTGGCGGATCTAGTAAGAAGGTGATTGTTTTAACAAAAAAATCGTACACAACTGGTTCGGTATTTTATAAAGATAACAAACTGAATATTCTAATTGGTGAACATAATTATATGCGAAGTGAAGCAATGGAAAAAGAACTCGATCGTTCGGGACGCGGAGAGATAAAATATAATTTTAGTTACGGGAAGCGTACGAAGAAATCGAATAAATTTAAAGAAAGTTTGCTTAGTATCGCCGGAGTCAATCAAAAAGTCGTTAACGGTAAGCTCAGACAAGATTGGATAGAAATTGATGTCAAGATTGCAGCCGAAGCCTATCTTGCTAGTAAGGAAGAAGAAGAGGACTCAGGTGCGTCTAGTGCCCGTATTTTAAAAATAGAAGCAGCGAAACTAGCTAAACAGAGACGGGAAATGCGTTCTGAAATGGCGCGACTACGAAGAGATATGAATAAAAAAGATAAGGCCGTTTCCTCAACAAGAAGTATAGAAGATAGAATTACAACATTGGATGAGTTACTCGTAAAAGAATTAATTTCGAAAGAAGAGTACGCTGCCAAAAGAAAAGAAATACTTAATGATATATGAGCAACTAATTACTAATTCTGTTTCAATTGAAAATACTTTATCCAGAAATTGAGCCGTTTGATTCTGGCTATTTAAAAACACACTCATCACATCAAGTTTACTATGAGCAGGTGGGTGACCCGCATGGTCAAGCGGTCATTTTTTTGCATGGTGGTCCGGGCTCAGGCTGTAATGAAAATCACCGTCGATATTTTAATCCAAAAAAATATAGAATAATCTTATTTGATCAACGAGGTAGTAATCGCTCTACACCGAATGGTGAAGTTGAAAATAATTCAACACAAGATATTCTCAATGATATTGAATCTATCCGAAAAATACTGAAAATAAATAAGTGGATTCTATTTGGCGGCTCATGGGGTGCTACATTGGCATTACTTTATGCCGAACAGTGTCCGCAGCAGGTCAACGGCATCATATTACGGGGCACATTTTTAGCAAGGCAGTGTGATTTTGACTGGTTTGCAAAAATTGGTGTGAATAAAATTTTTCCAGATTATTGGCAGGAATTTTCAACACTTTTTGATGATGCTGAAAAGCAAAATTTACTAGACGCCTTATTCCATCGAATTTTCTCAGATAATCAACAAATACGACAAGAGAGTGCAAAAGCATGGGCTTTGTGGTCAGGACGAGTTGTTACTCATGGTTTTGTTAAAAACTATTTGCTTGATACGAAAGATTTAAATAAGTTGGTCATTGATGCGAGGATTGAAATACATTACGCCATGAATAAATATTTCATCCATGAAAACCAAATTATAGACAATATTTCTCAACTGCCTGACGTGCCAACGACAATCATTCATGGCCGTAAGGATTTAACCTGTCTACCAGAATCTTCTTGGCTCATACATCGAGCGCGTCCAGGTTCTAGGTTGGTTATTGTGCCTGATGCGGGTCATCTTGCGGGTGAGTCCGCGATGGTGGATGCACTAGTAGCGGCCACAGACGAAATGATTGGTGGTATGGAATGAGTGTTTTGCATCGAGATGGGCCATTGATTATGGGTATACTTAATGTCACCCCAGATAGTTTTTCTGACGGTGGTCAGTTTAATACTATTGAATCAGCTGTTAATCAGGGTAAACAGATGATTGATGAAGGTGCCGATATAATTGATATTGGTGGTGAATCTACTCGCCCTGGTTCTGAACGAGTCAGCGTGGAAGAGCAGATTGAGAGGGTTGTTCATATAATAAATGCAATTAATGTGACGAAACCCGATCACGTTGAAATAAGTATTGATACGACACGATCGAGGGTCGCTGAGGCTGCGCTTGCTGCCGGTGCCACAATCGTCAATGATGTGTCGGGAGGCAATGATGAGCCTGAGATTATTGATTTATGTGCGAGCAAGGGATGCCCGTATATTATTATGCATATGTTAGGAACCCCCGACATTATGCAAAAACAACCTGTTTATGAGGATGTGGTTCTAGATATTAAGCAGTTTTTAGAGAGCAGAATAGAGCAATGTATAAGGGCCGGGATAGATAAAAAACACATTATTATTGACCCAGGTATTGGCTTTGGTAAAACGCGTGAGCATAATCTTTTGTTACTGAAAAACGTAACAGTATTTGTTGAAACTGGTTATCTTGTTTTGATGGGGACCAGTCGAAAACGTTTTATGGGTTCAATTTGTAAAGTAGATGCACCAAATGAACTTATTGGTGCGACTGCTGCAACAACAGCATTAGGTGTCCATGCCGGTGTTAAATTATTTCGTGTACACGATGTTAAACCAAACAGACAAGCAGCGGACGTTGCCTGGATGATTTTGAATAGTCAAATTAATTAAGCTTCAGTTGTTTCTATGTCTTTTGCGACAATTTTTTTAGAATTCTTCATATTCCTGAACACCAATGGTTTCTCTGCTACATTTTTATCTGTTTCTTTTGCTGCTAATTTTCCAATCCGGTCAACATCATCTAGCAACTCCTGATGATGTGGTGATTTATCACAAACCGGATCAGTGTTCGCTGCATCACCGGTCATCATGAATGCTTGACAGCGACAACCACCAAAGTCTTTCTCTTTTTCATCACAAGAACGGCAAGGTTCTTTCATCCACTCAAAACCTCGAAAATGATTAAAGCCGGGCGAATCTTTCCAAGCTTCTTCGACACTGACGTCTTTCACATTAGGAAAATTGATTGGTAATTGTCCCGCCTCATGGCAGGGTAGTGCAGTACCATCTGGAGCAATAGTTAAAAAGATAGCTCCCCAGCCATTCATGCAAGGTTTTGGACGATTCTCAAAATAATCTGGAATAACATAGAGAATCTTTGATTTGCCTTTCATCCTAGATTGATATTCTTTAGCAACGATTTCTGCTTTAGCTAGTTGTTCGCGTGTAGGGAGAAGTTGGTCAACATTAATACGTGACCAGCCATAATATTGTGTACTGGCTAATTCAACGTAATCGGCATTGAGTTCAACTGTCATCTCTAGGATGTCTCGAATTTGTTCGATATTCTTACGATGAATAACTATGTTCAAGACCATGGGATATTCATAGGCTTTTACAATACGCGCCATTTCTTTTTTATGCTGAAATGTTTTAGTGCCACCGAGAAAATTATTTAATTCTTCGTCGCTAGCCTGAAAACTAATTTGTATGTGGTCTAGTCCGGCGTCTTTGAAGCGTTTGACACGTGCCTCATCCATGCCCACACCAGAAGTGATGAGGTTAGTGTAATAACCCAGATGTCTTGCTTCTTGGATAAGTTCTTCAAGATCCGGACGCACTAACGGTTCTCCTCCGGAAAAGCCAATTTGAGCGGCACCCATCTTACGTGCTTCTTGCATCACACGAACCCAATCTTCAGTAGAGAGTTCGTTTTGATATTTAGCTATCTCCAATGGGTTTGAACAATATGGACACTGAAGGGGGCACCGATAGGTTAACTCCGCTAGCAACCACAAGGGAGGTTTCACATCATTTTTTGTTTCTAATCCAGCCGGTATCATAAGCAACCTCCAAGAATTTTATAACATCATTTTCCAAGTTATTTTCTGAAAATGCAGTTTCTAAATCTTTGATTATTTTATCAATAGAATCTTCTCCATTAATACGTTTCATAATCTCGCCCGCACTTTTACTTAGTTTAACCATACCTTCAGGGTAAAGGACAACGTAACATTCCTGTACTTCTTCCCATTGAAAACGAAAGGTAGGTGCTATTTCTGGTTTGTCTGACTTAGTTATGCTCATATGAGTAATTTTAGCAATTATGAAAAGGTCGTTTTTTTTCTATGTAGGCCATCCACATGCAGTCGAGCATTGTCCAGAGGATATCTAGTTTGAATTGTAATAAATTTAAAGCACGTTCTTGATCCTCGCGTGTTTTAAAATAATCTAGAGTTATTTGCAAGCCATGTTCAACATCACGGCGTGCTTCAGTTAGACGCTTTCGAAAATAGATATAACCCTTTTGATCAATCCATGGATATATCTCTGGCCAGTTATCCAATCGCTTTTGGTGAATTTTTGGTGCGAATAATTCTGTCAATGAAGAACAAGCGGCCTCTTGCCAAGTAGCGCGCCGAGCAAAATTTAAATAGGCATCAATTGCAAATCGAACGCCGGGCAGAACATGCTCAAAAGATGTTGTTTCTTGACGACTTAAGCCGACCGCTTCAGACAGTTGTAACCAGGCTTCAATACCACCTTCTTCGCTTTCAAGACCGTCATGATCGATAATTCTCTGAACCCATTGTCGACGGACATCACGATCAGGACAATTAGCCATTATGGCAGAATCTTTAATAGGAATAGTTGTTTGGTAATAGAAACGATTAGCAACCCAACCCTGAACGGATTCTTTATCAAGGCCACCTTCATTCATTAAATGATGAAATTCATGATTTATATGATAATACTTTTCTTTTCCACGCAGTTTTGCTTCAAATTCTTCGCGTGTCCATGGTGTTTTTGTTTTAGACATTAATAATTCCCCAGCTCATATTATAAATGAATATCCATACCATCATAGGATACTTCGATGCCAAGATCGTTCAGCTGTTTGCGTTCAGCTGAATCTTCATCAAGTATCGGATTTGTGTTGTTGATATGAATTAATATTTTACGAGGCTTTTCGAGGCTATTTAGCGTATCTTTAATGCCACCTTTGCTGGATTGGTCTAAATGCCCCATTTCACTTGCTAGTTTATCGCTGATACCATGTCGTGACATTTCATCGTTAGTCCAAACAGTACCATCAACTAATATAACATCAGCCTTTGCCATGTATTCATAAACGTGGTCTTCAATGACACCTAGACCGGGAGCATAAAAGAGATTCTTTCCTGTTGAAGTATCTTCGACTTTATAACCGACGTTATCTCCAGGAACTGTATTATGTCTGTGCGGTGAATAGGGTGGTGCTTCACTCTTTAATGGCACCGCAGTAAATACAAGGTTATCAGCCTTGGGAATAGTAAACGATGTTTGTTTTGTGCTTACTTCATGCCAATTGACACCACGAAAATGTCCCAGAATATTAAAGATCGGATAACCTGTCGTCATATCTTCATAAACACTTTCTGTACAGTAAACATCCCAAGGTTTGTCGTGTTCGCGTAGGATGATTAAGCCAGTAGCATGGTCTATTTGACCATCACAAAGAATAATCGAACAAATACCAGTATCACGAACTTTTCGTGCTGGCTGTAACGGTGGAAAAGATTCAATTTGTGCACGTATATCGGGAGAAGCATTGAATAATACCCAATCGACATCATTTCCACTTATAGTGATAGAAGATTGTGTTCGCGAGGAACTTTTTATGGTGCCTAATCGTAATCGTTTGCAGTTATCGCAGTTGCAATTCCACTGAGGGAAACCGCCACCAGCCCCAGTGCCTAATAAATGTATATGCATAATTTTAAGTAATTTTTATAGTAATATGTTGCGTCGGAATGATAAACGCGTTGCTTAATAAGCGCGCACATTGAAGCCGAAAAGGATATTGATATATTAAAGTATTGGCCAATCCATTTTTAGCTCTCCTGAAGAAGAAAAAGTTTAATTAATTAAATCAGAGCTATATTCATGCCAGCTTATAAAAAGAATTAAAAAATGTAAATAAAGTCAATAAAAACAGTGTTATAAGTACAATATCTAAAGTTAATAGTACAAAGTTGAAATTTTATCTATAGATAGATGGATGCTCTTATTCGTTTTATATGGTTCATATTAACCACATTTTAAATTAAAATAGTACTCTCAAATCAGACCGCAGCTGCTTATAATGAATCTTAATGCACGAATCTAATCTAGAACATATCCTCTTTCTCACTGGTAAACTTGCACAAAAGCGTCTGCAACGAATTCTTGAAGAAATGGCACCTAATGAATTCACCTATGAGATTAGGGATATAGGCGTTAGCGTCGCTGCGTTGATGACGGCACAAATGCTTAGTCGACGTCTGGCCGAATTAAAAGGCGTAAATCGTATTATTGTTCCGGGCCTATGCCGTGGTGATTTGACAGTCACTTCAGAGGAATTGGGTATAGAGTGTGTGCGTGGTCCAATTGATTTAAAAGATCTGCCTGTCTTTTTTGGACGAAAGGGTAAGCCAATTGACCTTAGTCAATATGATGTTGAGATATTTGCTGAGATTGTAGATGCGCCGATGGTAAAAATTGAAAAAATCCTTGAACGGGCAGAAAAATATCGTCGAGATGGTGCAAACGTCATAGATATAGGCTGTTTGCCGGATACACCATTTCCTCATTTGGAAGACACGATACAAGCATTACATGATAGAGGCTTCAAGGTGAGTATTGATTCGCTAGAAGAGAATGACTTGCTACGCGGTGGTAGGGCGGGGGCAGACTATTTATTAAGTTTAAAAGAAAGTATGCTTTGGATAGCTGAAGAGGTTGCCTCAGTACCGATATTAATACCAGAAACACATGGCGATATGTCTTCTTTATATCGTGCTATTGAAAATTTTTCCAAGAAAGACCTACTTTTTTATGCGGATGTAATATTAGATCCCATTCATTTTGGATTTACCAAATCTATCATCCGTTATCATGAGTTACGACAAAATTGTCCTGACATTAAAATCATGATGGGTGTTGGTAATCTGACAGAATTGACTGAAGCTGATACGACCGGGATTAATGCGATGCTGTTTGGGTTAATATCTGAAATGCAACTGGATGCTGTATTAGCAACGGAGGTCAGTCCTCATTGTCGTTCTGCTATACGGGAAGCAGATAAAGCTCGTCGCATGATGTACGCTGCAAGAAGAGATAGTAGTTTGCCCAAAGGATTGGATAGTTCTTTACTAGGTATGCATGCGCGTAAGCCCTTTCCTTATAGCGCAGAGGAAATTAATGAAATTTCCCAAGAGGTGAAAGATCCTAGTTATCGAATTCAGGTGAGTACTGAAGGCATACATGTATATAATCGTGATGGTATTAATACAGATGCAAATCCTTTTGAGTTGTTTTCAAAATTAGATTTATTAGAGGATGATGCACCACATTCATTTTATATGGGTGTAGAGTTAGGCAAGGCACAAGTTGCCTGGCAATTGGGTAAAAATTATATGCAGGATGAAGAACTTGATTGGGGCGCTTCAGTTGATACAAAAACAGAACAACAAAAGGATGATGACTCTCGTGCTGCTCATTCAATGAAAGAGTTACGTAAAGAGACTACAGAATATAAAAGAGAAGGCAATACATTAAAAGCGAGTCGTAAAAAAAAGAAAGGAAAAAAATGATTCAAGAAGTTATAGTTACAACTACTAATAAAGATGGTTCTACCCATATAGCGCCGATGGGTATTAGAAAAGAGTCTGGGCTGATTATTATCTCACCATTTAAACCTTCAGCAACATTAGAAAATATACAGCGTAATAAATCAGCTGTAATTAATCGAGTTGATGATGTTCGTGTTTTCGCGGGTTGTTTGACGGGTCACAAAGATTGGTCATTAGCACCTACTGAAAAGATAAAAGATAAACGTTTAGAGATGGCGTTAAGTCATTTAGAGCTGTGTTTAGAAAGATTTGAAGATGATGAATTAAGACCGCAGTTTTATTTTAAGCAAATAATTGAAATTAATCATAAGCCATTTCAAGGTTTTAGCCGTGCACAATATGCAGTACTGGAAGCGGCAATATTAGTTAGTCGCTTACGTATGTTAACGAAAGAAAAGATAGAGCAGGAAGTAGAGTACTTGAAAATCGCTATCGATAAAACAGCTGGTGAAAATGAGAAAGTCGCATGGGGATGGCTAATGGAAAGCATTAAACAATATAGACAAGTATCGACTCAGGAAAAGACGGTATGACGGGTATGCTTGCAAGTGTGACTTCTGTGGAAGAAGCGCAGATTGTCCTCAAAGCAGGTGTTGACATTATAGATTTAAAAAATCCGGAACAGGGCGCCTTAGGCGCACTTCAAACTCATGTTGTTGCAACTGTTGTTAAGTCTATATCTGGGAAAATCATTACTAGTGCCACTGTGGGCGATATTGAGTCGAGTGATCCCTCATTGAGCAAACTTATAGTCAACATGGCGAATACAGGAGTTGATTATGTCAAGGTTGGTTTATTTGATGATTATGCAAATGAGTCTTTTATTGAAGTTTTAAATCAAGCAGCCAAAAAAGATATAAAAATCATACTTGTAATATTTGCAGAAAACTACACGACCTTATCGTTACAGGATTATTTACTAAAAAGTGAAATTAGTGGTTTGATGTTAGATACGAAGAATAAAATAGGTGAGAATTTACTTTCCTTAATAAAGTATGAGGAATTAGGTGACTTTGTTCGATCTGCAAAAAAACATGGTTTAATAACAGGACTTGCAGGTTCTTTGCGGTACGAAGACATATCTTTATTGTTAGATATTGAGCCTGACTATTTAGGTTTTCGTGGTGCACTCTGTGCTGAAAATGACAGAGTTAAATCAATAGAGGCTAAAAAGATTACTCAGATAAGAAAAGCAGTTACACAACAAAAGGTCACCAATCGTGGTAATGTGCAATATAAATGTGAGGCATTAAACAATGACACAATGGCGTAAAGAAGGGAAAGACGAAACGTATTCTGAAACAGAGATAGAGGCACGGTTGAAAGACGAGCTGCAAGAGTGGCATTTCGAAGGTGGTTGGATACGGCGAAAATATAAAACAAGTGGGTGGAAGGCTACTCTAATGGTAGTGAACACGATTGGCCATTTAGCAGAAGCTGGTTGGCACCATCCTGATTTAACAGTTTCTTATGCTTTTGTTACGGTAAAGCTGATGAATCATGCAGCAAAAGGAATTACCGATAAAGACTTCGAATTAGCACTGAAAATTGAAGAAGTTATTCAATGGCAGCCCAATAAAAAGGATGGTAGTTCTCTTGAAGGAACACCTCAAGATCCAAGATTCAAGTACATCAGATACGATTGATGCTCGGTAAATAAGGCACCAATCGCAGTCTTTATAGCGAGTTTTATTTATGCTATCTCACCGCGTTCAAAATTGTATTCTGTGATGGCTCCCACGTTATTGATCATAAAAGTACAGTTGCTGTTAAACGAAGTTGCAGACTTGGTAAACCTTATAGCTTTTGCGCCACCGGTTAAGTCTACTTCATCCTCTGGGACACCAAAATGCGCAACTGCTTTTTCTATGTGTCTGCCAACGAAGTGGTCCAATATATTAATAAATTCGACTTCAGTACGGGGATATTTAAGAATCCCATGACTTCTGTTTGCACTGCTATCGGTTTTATACGTCATCTTCAAAATACTCCATTCATAATTTTTAACAACAAAAGTACTAGGTGTTGTTTCCTAGCTATTAATTCCGCGTAAGTATACTCAAGGTATTGGTTATTGTCGTGCTTTAGATAAAATTTATAAAATTCAGTGTGTTATATTATTCAAATAGTATATATTGATTGTCAAGTTCTAAAATTCTCAAGAGATAGCTAGGTATGTCGTTTCCAATGACCGGATTTCCCCCCGGATTTTTCGGATAATTGAATGTTAGAAATAGTCATTCCCCTATCAACCGCTTTGCACATATCATAGATTGTTAATAACGTAATTTGAACAGCCGTAAGTGCCTCCATCTCTACTCCTGTTTTACCCTCGGTTTCAACATGAGAATAACAACGGATTGATGTTTTTTTTTCATCAATGGCGAAATCAATATCAATATGGGTAAGCGAAAGTGGGTGACAAAGTGGTATAAGATCGGCGGTTTTTTTTGCCCCCATAATCCCCGCGATTCTTGCTATACCAAATACGTCTCCTTTTCTATGACCGCCTGCTTCGATTAATGCTAATGTTTCTTCTTGCATGGAAATATCGCCAATAGCAACCGCAAAGCGATGAGTGGCGGATTTATCTTTGATATTAACCATGTGAGCTTCTCCATGATCGTTAAAATGTGTTAACTTTGGCATATCATCATGTTCTCTTTGATATAATCTTTTAATACTACTCAAATAAAGACTTTAAGCAAACATATGCAAGTATCTGTTAAATATTTTGCCGGTATTCGCGAACTAATAGGTGAGTCGAATTCTACTATTAATGTTCAAGAAGGCACCTCTGTTAGTTCACTCTGGCGATCAATCATTGAAACAAAAAATGTCAAGTTCGATAATGTCAAAATGGCAGTCAATATGGAATATGTGAAGTCAGAACATCAACTGAAGGCGGGAGATGAGGTGGCTTTTTTCCCATCAGTTACTGGAGGTTAATCTATGATGATAGAGATTCGAAAAAAATCGTTTAATGCTTATGCTGAAATTAAATATTATCTTGATAGTCTGAATATCGCTGGAGAGTATGGTGCGACGTCAAATTTTGTCGGTTCAATGCGTAATTTTAATAAAGATAAAAAAGTAACGCATATGACACTAGAGTATTATCCGGGGATGACAGAAAAATATCTTGAAACGATAGCCAAAGAATCAATTGATAAGTGGATGCTACTCGATGTATTGATATTACATCGAATAGGTAAAATCAATGTAGGCGAAGATATAGTTTTAGTTGCAACCTGGTCTGCGCATCGCAAAGATGCGTTTGAGAGTTGTCGCGCAATAATGGAACAATTGAAATCAGGAGCGCCGTTCTGGAAAAAAGAAGAGACAAGCGCAGGTGCTATATGGGTTGAAAAAAATACTCCTGGATATTAGATATCTAATTTTGCAAATACAAAATCACAAGACAATCAATTAAAAGGGGTAAAGTGGAATAAATTGTCTATAAATTAAATGATATGGTATTTTGTATTTTAGATTCACTATCATCAGAATTTTTTATTTGTTCCCATTAAAAAAATATTTGGAAGTGAAGTATAATTGAGCCAAAATTTATCAAACAAGTCCATGGAACAATTGTACATCGACTAAGTCTTCTGGAGACACACCACTGTTCTCCAGTGGTAATACGATAAAACAATTTGCGTCAGCCATAGAACGTAATATTCCAGAACCTTGTGCCCCTGTCTTACGAACAATCATGCGCCCAGCTTCATCATACTCAAGAACACCACGTTGATATTCAACCCTTCCAGGGCGTTTTTTTAGTTTTGAAATACAAGGCACTTTCAACAGCGTTGGTACTGTTGGTTTTTCACCAATGATTCTCTTCAATGCGGGCTGAACGAATTGATAAAAGGTTACCATGACTGAGACCGGGTTTCCTGGTAATCCAAAAAAATAGGTTGAACCCAGCTTTCCGAAAGTGAAGGGACGGCCTGGTTTCATAGCTACCTTCCAGAAATCTACCTCGCCATATTTTGAAAGACTCTCTTTTACATAATCTGCTTCCCCAACCGAAACGCCACCCGAAGTAATCAACACGTCAGACTGTCCTTTTGCATCCGATAAGGCCTTATCTATTAATTTTCGATTATCCTTCACAACTCCCATATCGATTATGTCAACCCCCAGACGTGTAAGCATTCCATAAAGGGTGTAACGATTGCTATCATAAATAGCACCATTGTCGAGTTTGTCCCCAACTGAACGTAACTCATCTCCAGTTGAAAAAAATGCGACGCGGAGTTTTCTATAAACACTTACTTTAGCAAGTCCTAAGGATGCTAATAAGCCTATATCTGCAGGTGTGAGTTCCATTCCTCTTTCTAGAATCAGGTCTCCAATGGCAAGGTCTTCTCCTGCTTCACGGACGTTGCTTCCAGCTTTTATTCCGATCCCTAGGCTGATGGTCTCTCCGGCTCTTTCGACAATTTCTTGCATTGCAACGGTGTCAGATCCATCAGGCATGATGGCACCGGTCATGATACGAACACATTCTCCCTTTTTGAGTTTTACACTAGAAGGTTTACCAGCAAAGCTTGAGCCGACGAGTTTTAGAGAAATTTTTCCACTGTAAGGGAGGTCTACAGCATTAATAGCATACCCATCCATCGCAGAATTACGACCTGAAGGCACATTGATCTCAGAAGTGATATTATTAGCTAGGACGCGACCTAGTGATTCTCTAATCGGTATACTTTCTGTTTCGGTTAACGCCGAAATATTATTAAATATTATTTTTAGTGCTTCATCAGGCAAGATAGAATTTGGATCATAATCATCCATACAACTGTAATCTTTATTGATGTCATTATCATTCATAATGTATTTTGGTGAGTTTTGATGATAGTGTTATTTTTTGTAAAAAAGTTTTTAATAATGAAGTGCATTATTGCAGCATGATCATTTAGGTCGAGAACAGTCAGATTTAATTCCTCAGTAATCTCAGCATCTGTGGCAATAGCGACGACACTATCATCTGATTTACAGATTAAAGGATGGCCTAAGCTAGGGCGATACAATTCGATTTTTGGAATTGACTCAGGTTTGAATCCTTCAACTAAAATGAGGTCTAATTTAGTGTGATCTAGAAGAGTAATATACTCCTGTAAACGCATTGTTTGATTGGTCTCTTTTTGATCGACCATTAAGGCCCAACGTTCCTTTGAACCGATTAACATCTGACTTGCACCGGCTTTTCTTATTTTATAGCTATCCTTGCCAGCTTGATCGATTTCAAACGTATGATGAGCATGCTTAATCACACCAACTTCTAAACCATATTCTTTCAACAATGGAATCAAATTGATTAATAAGGAAGTTTTACCTGTCCCGCTATAGGCCGCTAAACCTATAACCGGAATATTTGATTTAATTATTTTTTTCATAACTTTTTAATTTTAGTAATGCATTTTCGACATCATCATATGTATTGATATTATCAAACGTATCAGGTTTGTCTGAAAAGTCTGCAATAGCAAAATCATGTTTTTTAAACCAATGATCAATTTTTCTATCGCCAGCTGCTAAATAATCTGACAGTGAGTGCAGAAGTGTTTTCTTTATCATGCAGAAAACAGGCTGAATGCGTTCTCCATCATGAGCCACACTAATTTCAACCTTTTCACTTTTAAGCGAATTGGCTAATCGTACTACCAAATCATGAGGTATAAAAGGAGAGTCACAAGGTGCGGTGACTATGTATTCAGTCTTTGATATTTTTAAAGCACTTGCCATCCCAGCTAAAGGGCCACAAAAACCAGATAATTCATCAGCAACCAATTCAAGCCCGAACTGAGAATAACGAACGTGATTTCGGTTTGCATTGATAAACAACTTTTTAGTCTGTGGTTTAAAAATATCAATTACAATTTCAATCATGGGTTTTCCATTAAGCATCACAAGACCTTTGTCCTGTCCGCCCATTCGACGAGCTTGGCCTCCTGCGAGGATAACCCCTGTGATCTCTGATTTAATATCTATGTTCTTGGTCAATTGAAATATTTTATATCTGTGATACTTCAAATTCAGTAAATCTTACTTACTTAACTATGTTAGCGACTTCGTGTTTTGGAGGAAGTTCCACATCAAACTCAATATTCTCTGCTCCATTATAGATTAGAAAATGTTTGCTTTTTGCTCTTGAGAGTAGTGTGATGTTCATATCTTGAGCTAAACTAAGACCCATTTTTGTGATGCCTGATCGAGATAACAATACAGGGATCCTCATTTGTGCCACTTTGATAATCATCTCAGAGGTTAATCGCCCAGTGGTATAAAATATTTTATTAGTACCTGAAATACTCTCTAGCCACATATTTCCCGCGATAGCATCAACGGCATTGTGACGACCGACATCTTCAATAAATACTAACGGTTTTGTGTCATGACATAATGCACAGCCATGAACGGCCCCAGCATTTTTATAGACATCGTTAAAGATGTTTAAATTTTTCAACAGTGTATAGAGATGAGATTGTTTTATTTTTGTAGATTTTATCTTAAGCGTATCTAGGTGCTCCATTATATTTCCAAAAACAGTTCCTTGGCCGCAACCGGTAGTAACGATTCTTGTGCCTAGTTTATCTTTCCAATCATCACGGTTTTCAAACGTGGTAATAGCGACTGCATTGACATCCCAATCAACCTGAACAGATTTGATTTCGGATAGTTTTTTTATTAATCCTTGATTTTTTATATAACCCAAAGCGAGCATTTCGGGTTGTGTCCCTAATGTCATTAATGTAACAATTTCATAACTATCAATATAGATTGTTAGTGCACGTTCTTCTGCAACATGAAGTTGACGTCTATTCTGATACTCATCTATGGCGATCACAGCTTGCGTAGGAGATAGTCCAGCCTTAGTCATTTCCGGACGGTAATTACTAGACATTACTAGCCTCCAGTAACATTCATATGCCTGAATATCATTGGTTTTTCTTTGAGATTAAAATCATGTCCTTTAGGCTTAATCAACATGGAATCTTTAATATCTTGTTTAAGTTTGTCCATATCATTAGGGTAAGCTCTCACTGTCTTACGCAGGTCAACTGAATCTTCCTGACCAAGACATAATAATAAACGACCTTCACAGGTTAGCCGGACACGGTTACATTGCTCACAAAAATTGTGACTATGTGGCGAGATAAAACCGACTCGCGAACCTGTATCTGTTAGCTTGTAGTATTTTGATGGACCACCTGTTGTTTCTGTGGTGGGAACGAGAGTAAATTCTTTGTCCAGAACATTTTTAATTTGGTCACTAGAATAGTAGAGTTCAGCTCGATCATGATCACCAATGACGCCCAATGGCATTTCCTCAATAAAACTGATATCCATATCTCGATCGCTCGCATATTGAACCAAATCTATAATTTCATCATCGTTACGATTTTTTAATATAACTGTATTTAGCTTTATTTTTTCGAAACCAACTTTAATAGCGGCATCAATTCCAGAAAGAACATTATTTAATTCGCCAATACGTGTAATACGTTTAAATTTCTCTACATTAAGAGAATCTAGACTTATGTTTATACGTCTAACGCCTGCGTCTTTTAGTGGGCGAGCAAATTTTATGAGTTGAGAACCATTTGTAGTCAATACCAGTTCATCTAAGCCGGGTAATTGTCCAATATCTTCAAATAGTTGAATGACATTACGACGAATCAGGGGTTCTCCGCCTGTGATTCGAATTTTTTTAACACCTAGTTCGGTAAATGCCAGCGCTATTTTTGATATTTCTTCTAATGTTAAAAGTTGTGCGCGAGGTACGAACTGCATCTCGTCATCCATACAATAGACACAACGAAAATCACAGCGATCGGTAACTGAGATACGTACATAATCGACAACACGGTTAAATTTATCGATTAATATTTCTTGCTTGATATTGTTTTTAACGTCCATCTCTAAAAATTTAGTGAGTATTTTATGTGTGAGCGTGTTTTATTAATTAGAATAAATATAATTATAGCCTACTAGTATGTTGAAACATATTTAAATAACAGGTTAAAAATTAAAGAAATTGTGTGGAGTAGAGGACTCATGATTTGTAGAGCATAGCACTTGTTATTAGGTCTTGTAGTGATGAATGACAAAGGAAATATACTGATGTATCGAATCATCTGTAACTTCTTTTCTTGCACTGTGAACTACCAAAAAGATACCATCGTTAGTAAAAATTCTAACTCTGCCATGATTAAGCCTTCATAAGCCAGCGAAAACATCAAATTCCCATGAGTTTCCAAGGCAAATATAGTGAAGACGTCCCTTTTTGAAAAAAAAAGGACATCTAATGCAGTAAACAACTGCCTGCTTTATTATTAAGGGATAGCATATTCGCTACGTTTAGAACAATATTTTGCTCGACATGTTTAGATTGATCTATAGTTCATTAACTTGAACTGAGCTTATTTTGTTACTACTCATCTAAATTTGAATTAGCTAGACACCATCATTCATCACTCGATTTTAGAATGTTTATTAGCGAGATAAATAACACCTAATACTGGTATTCCTAGTAAAGATGCATACAAGAAAAAGTCTATATAACCTATATTTTCTACAATCGAACCAGAATAACCTCCAATGATTTTTGGAAATAGTGACATTAATGAACTAAATATGGCGTATTGCATGGCAGTAAAAGAAGTATTTGTTAGTCGTGAAAGAAAAGCCACAAAAGCTGCACTGGCAATACCGGCTGACAAATTATCAGCAGAGATCACGAGATAAAGGAGTTGCATATTATACCCTTCAACAGCGAGAAGCATAAATAACAAGTTTGAGAGAACGGTTAGTAATCCACCTAAAAATAAGATCTTCATTACACCAAAGCGAAATGATAAAACACCACCTAAAAATCCACCTAATATAGTCATAAGTAAACCAAATGTCTTAACAACGGAGGCGATTTCTTTTTTGCTGTAACCAAGGTCTTGAAAAAAAATATTTGAAATTACACCTAGGACGATATCAGATATGCGATAAAGACCGATCAAGACTAATAGTAACATTGCAAGTTTAACACCATATCGCTGAAAAAATTCTAAGACTGGAGCTACATAACTTTCAACTACGAGTTCTTTTTCTATAAATTTGAATTTTATAAATGTTAATATGATCGACATAAAGATCAATACACCAAGAAAAAGTCGGAATGATTCAACACAAAAACTAGAGAATGTTTTATTGTTTAAGATTTCTATCAGAATATCTTTCCACGATGAATTAAATTCAGAGCTAAGATGAAAAGATACTATGAAACCGACTACTGCAAGAATAAAAACTAAAAGAAATTTAACATATATGACATTAGAATATTTATATTCAGTTATACTATTTTTTTCCGGCTCGTTTATGCAAAATGTAGTGACAATACCGATCAACATTACTGCGGCCATACAACTATAAGTGACTTGCCATGCTCTATAATCATATGAGCCTATTTCTGAGCCTAAAGAACTAGCGATATACAAACTACCCGCTCCAGAGACTAACATACCTATCCGGTAACCTGCGATATAGGTTGCTGACATCAATGCTTGAAATTCGGAAGAAGCTGATTCAATTCTGTAGGCATCGATAACAATGTCTTGTGTTGCCGCAGAGAACCCCAACATTACGCAAGCTATCGCCATCAACTTTAGATACGATCCTCCATGAGATGGGTCAATGGATGCCATTAATAAGATCGAAATGATGATTGATGTTTGAGATATTAATATCCAGCCTCTTCTTCTTCCCAATCGATATGTTAAAAAAGGAAGAGGTAGCTTGTCTGCTATAGGAGCCCAAACAAACTTGAATGAATAACCTAACGCCGCCCAACTAAAAAAAGTTACAGCCGATCTCTCAATGCCAGCTTCTCTCAGCCAAAGGCCTAAAGAAGAAAATATCAACAATAACGGAATACCAGCAGAAAAACCAAAAAATAGCATAGTGAACACTCTTGGATGCAAAAATGCTTTAAAACTATTTTTCCAATTTTCCATAACTAATAGATTAATAGTATTTAATGATAGTTAGAATACTAAATTGTATCATCTATAGAAATTTTTAAATCTAACTTTCTCTATATAGTTTCCATTAGTTAATGCTGCTTACTAGAGAGTACAATTTTTATATCGGATGTTAAAAACATGTCCATATATTTCTATGCATTCTAGTAACTAGTCGCTAAATAAAAATTTATAATGTCAATGGTGATAAATTAGTATCATCATTTAACGATAGGGACTACTAAACACTTGACAATTTTATTGTGACAATAATCATTACAGCTAGAAATAGCTTCATTTTCACTGGAGAGCTAATGTAGTAATAATAAAATATTACTTGACGGGATTGATGATATATTAAGTTCATGAAAGAGATTTAAACAAACAGAGGTGATTAAATAGGGATGGTTTTAAAAGTAAACTCACCTAGAGTAGAGATTCACTATTGCACGCAATGTCGTTTTATTCTTAGAGCAAATTGGATAGCACAAGAGATTTTGACTACATTTGGGGAAAAAATAGGTGAACTTGTATTAGTCCCATCAACGGGTGGTATTTTTACAATCACTTTAGATGGTATAGAAATTTTTTCACGAAAAGTAGAAAAAAGATTTCCTGAATCAAAAGAGTTAAAACAGTTGATTCGTGACAAGCTTGATCGCGATATGTCGCTTGGACATAGCGATAATTAATGCGATGAAAATTGCTGCAAGAAAAACTAAGCATGAAGTTCAGAAGGCTAATTAGTAAAATCTACTTCTATGATATTTTTCGAATTATCGTAATCACTATCATGATATGAGATAGTCAGCCTCGGCTTATATTAGTTAATGGTTGGCTTTTATATTATATAGAAATGATCGATACATATTATCGGTAATAATAACAAATATATGGTGATTTTTATTAGTAGTGGCCCATTAAGGAATGCATTCTCAAGATATTCTTGCTTCGATAATATGTGGCTGCGAACTCAGATTTAGGTGTCAAATTATAAGAAAATTTTATCTATAAGAATTAATATCATGGGTTAATACTTAACAAAGAAAGTACTTCATTGAAGTGATTCAATATCTTGAGATTAATTATTCTACAAGAACATTGATAAATTAGAAGTAGCTAATATTAGTAAATACTCTGAATGCTACTTTAGCGGGTACAAATAGGATGGCATGACACCTTTAGAAATAAAAAACATCGATGCTCTTTTATTAGAAACGCGTTCATCAGAACGAAATAGTTTAAAACAAATATTTGTTCGTTTGAAGAAACGTAATGTTGCGGATAATCCTGAATGGGAGACTCTCAAGCGAGCTATAGAATTATCGATTCAAAGTAAACGCGATAGAATAAGCCGTCTTCCTCAATGTCAGTTTGACGATAATTTACCTATAAATCATTGTCATAATGAAATACGTGATGTCATATCCAATAATCCAATCACAGTCATTTGTGGTGAAACTGGCTCAGGTAAGACAACCCAGCTACCAAAACTCTGTCTTACATTAGGACGTGGGATCGGGGGTGTTATAGGTCATACGCAACCGAGACGACTCGCTGCCAGAACAGTCGCAAAACGGATTGCTGAAGAATTGAAAAGTGACTTGGGTAGTGATGTTGGTTTTAAAATAAGACATCAGGATGTGACTAGTAAGCATTCTTATATCAAGTTGATGACCGATGGTATCTTACTTGCCGAATTACAACAGGATCGATATTTAAATCAATACGATACATTGATTATCGATGAAGCACATGAACGAAGCCTGAATATCGATTTTATCCTGGGTTATATAAAGCAACTCTTGCCAAAACGACCTGATCTGAAAGTGATCATTACCTCCGCTACAATTGATGTTACTCGTTTTTCTGAGCATTTCGACAATGCGCCCATCATTGAAGTCTCTGGTAGAATTTGGCCGGTTGATGTTTTGTATCGCCCGATTGAAGAAAGTAATGAGGATGAAGATCAGGTCAGTCGAGAAGATGCCATTTTACACGCAATTCGAGAACTCACCTCATATGATATGGGCGATATCTTGATATTTATGGAAGGGGAAGGGGAAATCCATGGAACCGATAAATTTCTTCGTAAACAAAACTTACCAGATACAGATATTTTACCGCTCTACTCACGTTTAAGTTCTTCGAGACAGAACAAGATATTTACGCCGCATAAACGCCGTCATATTGTATTGGCGACGAATATTGCAGAAACATCACTAACTATTCCGGGAATTCGGTATGTAATAGATACCGGTATGGCACGGATGAGTCGTTATAGTTATCGCAGCAAAGTGCAGCGTCTGCCAATAGAAAGGGTATCAATGGCGGCAGCTAATCAACGCAAGGGTCGCTGTGGTAGGACTAGCGAAGGAATATGTATTCGCTTGTACAGTGAAGAGGACTTTTATTCCCGTGCAGAATACACAGAGCCTGAGATTCTTCGTACAAATCTAGCATCAGTAATCTTACAGATGAAGGCATTAAATATTGGTGATATTCAACAATATCCATTTATAAATCCACCTGACAAGAAATTCATCAATGATGGGATGCGGTTGTTACGTGAAATTAATGCGCTGGATAAGGAAGAAAATTTAACACCAATTGGCAGGAAGCTGGTCAGATTCCCACTAGATCCACGACATGCAAGGATATTATTGGCAGCACATGATTTTAATTGTTTGCATGAAATATTAATTATCGTCAGTGCATTAAGCATTCAAGATCCTAGAGAACGTCCAACCGATAAACAACAAAAGGCGGACGAATCGCATAAACAATTTAGTGATGATGATTCAGACTTTTTGTGGTTTCTAAATCTTTGGAAGTTTTACCAAAAACAAATTAAGCAACTATCACAAAACAAGCTCAGAAAATTGTGCCAAACCAACTTCTTGTCTTATATGAAGATGCGAGAATGGATTGATATACATAGACAGTTACGTCACGTCTGTTCTGAGATTAGTTTAATGTTGAATACTGAACCTGCCAGTTATCAAAATATACATTGTGCCATATTGAGTGGTATGTCGAGTCACGTTGCTTTCTTGTCTGACAAACACGAGTATACCGGTGCTCGTGATATTAAATTAAATTTATTTCCCGCATCCGGACAGTTTCATAAAAAACCAAAATGGGTTGTTGCTGCTGACTTGGTTGAGACCTCCCGATTGTTTGGTCGAAACGTTGCACGAATCGATTCCATATGGTTGATTAATGTCGCAAAACATCTATTGAAACATGCCTACTCGGATGCGCATTGGGATAGCAAGAGTTCACGTGTTGTTGCCTTAGAAAAGATCAGTCTATATGGCATGACCTTGATTGCTGGAAAAAGAATCAATTACGGTGCTATTAATCCGGTTGAGTCTAAAACCTTGTTTATAAGAAATGCATTAATAGAAGGTGATTTGGAATCAAGCACAAGTTTCTTCAAACAAAATAATAAAACAATAGAGGAAATCAAACATCTGGAAGTGAAGTCGCGGCGCCCAGACATTTTGAATGAAGAAGCTATCTATGAATTTTATAATAAGTCATTGCCAGAACATGTCTATGATGGACAATCATTTGCAGCTTGGTCGAAAAAACTAAATACCGCACAAAAGCAAAGACTGTGTCTGACTAAAGAGTCCATAGTAAATCGCAATACAAATGATATTACTGAATTCACTTATCCGGATAATATTGAATTTAACGGTATGCAGTTACCGTTGAAATATACATTCCTTCCAGGTGCTAAAGAAGATGGGCTTAGTGTTGATATCCCGCTAGAGGTATTAAATCAATTCGATCAAAACCAAATGGATTATTTAGTGCCAGGATTGATAGAAGAAAAAATAATCTTATTACTAAAGTCTTTACCTAAATCTATACGCAAAAGATTAGTACCTATCCCCGAAACTGCTGCGGAATATGTAAGCAATATTAAAAACCAATCGAATTCATTAAAACTAAATCTGATTTCATATCTGTTCAAGACGCGGGCAATCGATATCGCTATTGATGATTTTGCAGAGGGCGTTATGCCCGAACACCTTAGAACAAATTACCGAATTGTGGATGCTAAAAATGTATTAATAGCCGAAGGCAATGATATTGTTAAATTGAAAAGCAATCTAGCGACGCAAATAGAGCATGCGTTTACAAATATATATCAAGAGGCTTTTGGCGAAGACGAAGTCACCTCATGGGATTTTGGGGATCTGTCTGTAGAACAGAGAGTTACATACAAAGAAAATATAATAACAAGTTATCCATCATTGTTAGAAGAGGATGGCAAAGTTTATAGATATGCATTCGATAATTTACGTGCGGCTGATTACTACTTACGGTTTGGGTTAAGAGGCTTATTAAAAAATGCGTTAGGAAAAGAGATTAAGTATCTACGTAAAAATCTGAAAGGCATTGATAGATTAGCGTTGCTATACACGCGATTTGGCAATAGAGAAGAAATAGTTGATTCAATTATCAATCTTGTTTTGGACGAAACATTTTTATATGAAAAAAAATTAATCCGTAAACAAGAATATTTTTTAGCAAGATTGGAGCAGGGCAGATCAGAATTAATAGGCAATGCAGACAGGATTTGTTCGATTTTACAAAAAATACTGGAAATGAATTTGCAAGTTCAAACATTGCTTTGTGATGCAGGCATCTTAAAATATAGCCATGCAGTCAAAGATATTGAAGAACAACTGGAATATATGATGTTTCATGGGTTTATCGAAGATATTGAAACGGAATATTTAAAACAGTATCCGCGTTACTTAGAAGCCATAATTAAACGTATGGAAAAACTTGAGCATGGCGTTGATAAAGATCGTCTCTCTACTAAGCAAATCCAACCTCATTGGGACAGAATAAAAAAACTGGTAGATCATGCGTATGAAACAGACGGGAATACAACTTCATTTGATGAATACCGTTGGATGTGTGAAGAATTACGTATATCGCTATTTGCGCAAGGACTTAAAACTAGAATGCCAGTATCATTGAAGCGCATAGACAGGGCATGGGAACGATGCCAGAAAGAAAATTAAATAATGGATTACAATAAATGGCAGAACAATCAGTCCAATTCTCAATATTTTTGATCTTCACTGGCGCTGCAATCTTTGCAACGTTTGCCTTATATGCAAGGCAAGCCATGATAGTTGCTTATATCGCAATCGGCTTAATTCTGGGGCCTTCCGGAATGGGATTCATTAATGATGCAGAATTAATTAGCGATATCTCAAATATTGGTATTATCTTCCTCTTGTATTTATTAGGTCTTGATTTATTACCACAACAATTATGGCAAATGCTACGTGAAGCTACAGTAGTGACATTGCTTAGTTCAGCAGCATTTTGCCTGATTGGCTTTTCGATTGGTTTTATCTTTGGCTATGAATTACTACAAGCGATATTGATTGGTGCCGTCATGATGTTCTCCAGCACGATCATTGGTTTAAAACTATTACCAACAACAACACTGCATCATAAACATACTGGACAGATCATTATCAGTATTTTATTAATTCAGGATTTGATCGCTATTGTGATCTTATTATTGCTGCAAGGATATGGCAAAGGTGGAAACCTGATGGTTGATATCGCTCTGCAATTAATTTATTTACCTGCCTTGGTGGGCATTGTTTATCTTATAGAGAGGTTTGTACTCATCAAGTTGATACAGCGTTTTGATGAAATACATGAATATATATTTTTATTAGCGATTGCCTGGTGTCTTGGTATTGCAGAATTAGCCTATTTTGTAGGTCTTTCGCATGAAATTGGTGCGTTTGTCGCAGGTGTGACATTGGCATCTAGTCCGATTGCATTGTTTATTACTGAACGTTTGAAACCGCTACGTGATTTCTTTCTCATAATATTTTTCTTTTCCTTAGGAGCGGGTTTTAATTTATCTGTAATCAGTGAAATATTTATTCCAGGTATAATCCTCGCTTTACTTGTGCTTGTATGTAAACCACTTGTCTTTGCTTGGTTGTTACGCAGGGAAGGTGAAAAGAAGTATGTCTCATATGAAACTGGTTTCAGGCTGGGGCAAATTAGTGAATTCTCATTATTAATTGCAATGTTAGCTGTCAATTCAGGTTTTATTGACGAAAAGACGTCATATTTGATCCAGTTTGCTACATTGCTAACGTTTATCGTATCGTCGTATATCATTGTTATGAAATATCCAACACCAATATCCGTCAGGGCTCGACTACGACGAGATTAATAGAGGTTGTTGATAATGGATAAGAAACAAATAAAAATATTCTCAACGATTATAGCCTCTATCATTATCATCTTTGGCGCATTTGTGACGTTAGATTATTTTGCGGTCTTTGGTACAAAGACAATTCTGAAACTAGATTTTGTCGAAGCACGCTTTCGCACTCTGAATAAAGATACTGGCGCACTTGTGTTTAATGTGGACGTGCGTTGTTTTCAAAAAAACAATATAGATGCCTGTGTCCGAAAAGAGAGTTATCAAACCGGCGTCGTTGCAGCACACATTCCCGTTCGTCGTGTCATAGAATCAACCCTATTATTCGAGAAGTCTGAATACATGATCAAGTCGGCTGATCCGAATCTACATATTATGTTGATGCATAAAAATTATAATAACCCGACTAAAACTATATTGCTTGAAGATATCTATTCAGGCAAACAAACTGAGTACACAGTAGAAATGCCGCCTAGGAATTGGGATGAACCAACGGAAGAAGACGTAGATGAGTGATGCAATAAACTATTTATGAAAGGTATGCAAAATGCCGTCGAACTCTATTTTAAGTCACTTAAAGGAGGCGGCAAACACCTTGATGTTAAAACTCGATAGCTATTGTCAGTCATCACTAAGGTTGATGCTGAGACAAAAGCAGGTCTAAGATAATATCTTGTTCTGGCATTGAGAGAAAGCAGAAGTGTCGATGAAGTATATGGATACCATATTGGTATGCTTGTAGAATCAACCTTGACCTGCCCAAAGCATCAATGGAAATTCAATATAGAAAATGCTGAGTGTCTTGAAAAGGGAAGTGGATCTCTACATATAGTTGATTACAAAATAGAGGCAAATATCTTTACACTTTCTTATAGCGTTTGCCATAGTTAGTGATTACCTTAGTGACTCTAAAGCATCTCTTATCATTTTTTTTTCTTCTTGTTTGTCGCTCATCGGATTAAACCGATAGCTATTATGCAATATTATTAAGTCAAAATACTGATTTGCCCTTTTGTCAGGTAAAACTCGTTTTATCCATGTCATTAATGTTTCACCTGATTGTCTACTGTCGGCCTCTTGCTCAATTCTTTTAATGAGGGGATAGAGCGGGGAGTCTGTTCCAAAGCGATCATATACTGAATCAATAGTGTCGAGGTTATTATTTTTTTCGACACGTTGCTTGGTATAAAAATGCCAAGCAAGATATACAGCTAACGGAACTAGTAGCCACAACATCCATTTAGAGGGCGGTTCTTCTTTAGAATCTATATCGCTGCCTGTAGTCTTGTAACGCAACCATGAGAGGAGGTCCATTATTGGTTCTAACAATGTACGATCCTCTGCCTCCATGGGCGCCCACACTGACGGTGTGGTATCCATATTGTGCCATGCACCATCGATGTAATACTTTAGCCAAGCATGGGCATGTCTCGCACGAACAAGGTACGTGCCTTGCCATTCACTGTATTCCTGTACTGAGTATCCTATTGTATAGCGTGTTGGTATACCTGCCTCACGTAACAATAATGCGGTGGCTGTAGCGAAATATTCACAGTGACCTTTTTTATCTTTGAAGAGGAACTTTGTCAGGTATTGCCCTTTCGTATATCGTTGGTTTTGGCTGATTGAATAATAAAAATTATCTTTGAAATAGCGTTGCACGGTTTTGATAACTTCCATTGGCGTTTTTGAATAGAGTTCTAACCTTGCTGCAATCTGTTCAAAGTCAGATTTATAGTTGAGGGATATATTAAGATCTTCAGACGCAGGAGGCGCTTCTACAAAGTCATGATCTGAAAGCCCAAGGCGATAATTGATCCAGCCTTCGCGGGCTTCAATCCGCGTTGCTCCATACACGCTGGTTTCAACCTGTACTAAATCCTTGCCTGACAGTGTATTGATATTGTCAGGTACGGGGATAATGGCAGCTCGGTCCTGAAGATAAATCGACACATCAATTGTCTCTTTGTCGAATTTATTTTTATTCAGTCGCCATTCATTTTTACCCGGTAATCTACCAATAATATCAAAATCAATCTTTGGGTTACGCCAACTGCCATACTCATATTTACTATATGAGGTCTCACGAAAATACAGGGGTATTGGTGATTTTTTATCCGCCTTAACTCGGAACATAATACGATCTGATAGCTTTAACCGCCCTAATGAGCCAATAGATGTCGAGCTATGTTCCGGGTCTGTGCTTTTCCACCCATATTGTTCAAATAATTCGAGGAAGAATGCCTCGGATTGATATTGTAATTGTTGTAGACCACCCTGTGCTAGATAAGCAAAGAAACACGCAAACACAATGGAGCAAAACCAGGTTACATTAGAAAAATGTTCGGTTCTTTGGGGGAATAACAACCATGCAATAATCAGCACACAGGCTATAAAAAAATAATCGCTATGTTGGTTGCCTGAACTTGCTGACATTAAAGAGATAAAAACAAAGGGCATGCCAATATCTATTGAGTAAAGAACGTCTGGGCTAGCATTTTCTCCTAGACGACGAATACTAATAAATAGCGCCGAGGTTTTAAGGCCATTCTGAACACCATAGTTTTGCGCTAGCATGAGTAATAATAAGGTAAGGGGTAGTAGTTCCAGAATTTTGTAGATGCCCTGGAATGAATAATTTACAAAGACGTAAACAGTAATAACAAAAAATATAACGCCACTTAGGTCTACGAGTTGATTAACATCCTTATCAGTAAAATTAATTCGCCATTTTATAAATAATGGCAATTCAAGTAATAGGCCTACAATGGTGGCATAGAACATGTGTTGTGTTTGCCAACCCCAGATCAGCAAACTAGCTAAGGTCAGTCCAGGTGGTGCAGGACCTAATTTAGTATTGACCACGTTATTGGTTACGTTTTCCAAAGCGTATCAAGTTCTTGTTGTAAGTTGTCATGATGAATAACATGAACATCATTCTCTTGTATTAATTCAGCGCTATCCTTATTTTTCAAATCGCGTAGTAGCAAAAATTTAGCGGGTATATTTAATATGGATAACATTTTTATTAATTTTAGTCGAGATTCATCCAGATCCAATAGTATGCAAATGAAGGCATTACATTCATGACAGTAATGTTGAATCATCTTTTCAACTTGGTGAATATTGGAGTCATAAACAGGCTCTACGCAGGCAAGCATTTCCAGAATCTTTTCGTGATCGGCAAGTCCTCGACTCGATGTGAATTGACATGTGTTATTACTAATAAACATCAAATCAAGAAGAGCATCATGTTCTTTTTGTGCAGTAATCAATGAAGCTGTAATAGACACAGCATCTTCAAATATAACTTCGGATTTTTTATTCAGAAAAGTATCGAGTATCAAACCATATCGCATAGAGTGTTCATCTTGGTACTCTTTAATAACAGGTCTATTTAATTTTGCAAAACTGCGCCAATGCAGAGATTGGATAGAATCTCCGGGTTGATAATCACGTAAGGATATGAATTCTTGTGAATCACCGACAATCGATGCATTGTTAACACCACTCTGTTGACAGGTGCGTTTGCTTTGTAAATTTAATCGGGGTGTTTTATAAAGTCTTGGTAATATTAGTAAACTATCGTTATTGTAAAATACTTTTTGTGCTTGGAATAATCCCAATGGTTCGGCATGGGCTAATCTTATTTTATCAAAATACAAGTAACCTCTGCGCAGAGGCGTTAATTGTACTACTGTCACGACTTCACTTTGTTTAGGAATATAGTCAATAGCAACCTGTGTAATTGAACCACCACGTAATTTTTGCATAACGTTGATAAGCCGTGGGTAACCGATGAAACGATCAAATCGACTTCTCTTTATATCTAGTGGATCTTTTGTTTTGGAAAAGTGATCTAGGCTGGGGAATTGATTTTTCAATTCATCGATAAGGATAAGGCCTCTTTTCGCGGTTTTATTTTCATTACAAATGATACATAAATATTTCAGCGGGGTGCCGACTCTACCATATTCTGGTAATTTTCTAATGATAGAGAATCTACCACGAAAGAATAAAGAAAAAAATATGGCAGTAAAAAGTAATGCTGATGCGATTGAAAATATATGAAAAGAGAGCGTGTTTCGTGTGTCAAAACCAAATAACCCCGCGACGGGTGTTATTAAGAGTATTAGCATTCCAGTTGAAGTGAAGCGTTGGCGGTTCCATTGGCTAAAGCGATAAACCAACTTGAAATTAACAAACAAGAGTTTACGCAACATAGCTATGGATTATGTTGATTGCCTAAATTGGCACAGGCGTTTTTGACAAAATATCATCAATTATTTGATCTCTGTTGTTACCAGAGAAGCGACTTTGGAAGTTCATCATAATCCGATGCGAAATCACAGATATTGCAATTTCCTGCACATGGTCTGGGCTAACGTAATCCATGCCATCAAATAAAGCTAGAGCTTGTGCTGCTTTCATTATTGATAATGATGCACGTGGGCTAGCGCCATTTAGTATTCCCTCTGAATCACGTGTTGCTCTCATAAGCTTGACCACATACCGTTTGACCTCATCACTAACATTGATATTTATGACCTTCTTTTTTAAATTAACCACATCTTCTTTATTGACGCAGGATTCAAGTAATTCGATTGGATGATGATCTTTTTGCTTTTCAAGGATAGCGACTTCTTCATCTTCAGTAACATAACCAAGTTTAAAGCGCATAGCAAAGCGATCCATTTGTGCCTCAGGCAAAGGGTACGTGCCGTGGTATTCCACCGGGTTTTGAGTAGCAATCACGAAAAATAAATCGTCTAATTGGTAATTGTTTCGTTCAATACTCACTTGACGCTCGCCCATAGCTTCTAATAGTGCAGATTGTGTTCGTGGTGAGGCACGATTTATTTCATCAGCAAGTAATATGTTGCTGAAGATAGGGCCGGGATGGAATTCAAAATCATGGTCGCGTTGATTGAAAATAGATACTCCGAGGATATCGGTAGGCAATAGATCTGGTGTAAATTGAATTCGTTGAAAATCGACATCGATCGACTTTGCCAATGCCTTGGCCAGTGTTGTTTTGCCTGTGCCGGGCACATCTTCTAGTAACACATGGCCGCCGCTGAAAAATGCAGCAAGCAATTTTCGTATTGCTGATGATTGCCCTTGAATTACTTTTTCAATATTGGCAGAGAGTTTTTGATATATTTCAATGTCTGACATGATACTTTTATAATGTCTATTAAAATTTGATAAAGGAAGACTACCAAAACGGGAGTTGCATAACACATGTTTAATAAAGAAATTGACACAATTGTAACAATTCATGAACTCATTACAGCACGCTGGAGCGGACGAGCTTATGATTCTGGAAAGTTAGTATCACGTGAACAAATTATTGCATTAGTTGAAGCCGCACGGTGGGCGCCATCTTGTTTTGGTGATCAACCATGGCGTTTTATTGTCCTTGACAAAGCGACCAATGAAGCAGCTTGGAAAAAAGCGTTGATGTGTCTGGCAGAGGGGAACCAAAGTTGGGCAAAAGAGGCTCCTTTAATATTATTGGCCTGTGCAGACTCCGTGTTATCTCAAAATGGAAAGCCAAATCGATGGGGACAATATGATACCGGTGCAGCATCAGAGAACTTAAGTCTTCAGGCCACAGCGTTAGGGTTAATGGTGCATCAAATGGGGGGGTTTGATGTCAAAAAGACAAAAGCAGAATTTTCTATTCCCGAACAATTCACTCCAATGGCTATGATGACAGTCGGTTATCAATTAGCCGAAGAGGTAATTCCTGATGACATGAGAGAACGTGAATACAATGCTCGTGCTCGTAATACACTCGATGAGAATTTCTATGAAGGATATTGGGGAAAACCCATCATTACATTCTCATAAGTAGTCTTAAGCTATCCTACTGCTTATCTAAACCTAAATATCTATCTCACCTCATGATCATAAGTAATCAGCATCGCGCTTTCTGGCTACTTGCTGGGCCGATGATAATTGGTAATGTGAGTATGGCTTTATTAGGATTGGTCGATACAGCAGTTATTGGTCATTTGGAGAGTGCTGTTTACTTAGGCGGAGTCGCGGTCGGTTCGGTCATCTTTGACTTTCTTTATTGGGGGATGGGTTTCTTACGAATGGGCACGACAGGTGTCGTAGCTCAAGCGCATGGAAAAAAAGATGCCAGAGAAATCAGAACTCTGTTAATCCAATCCATTCTTGTTGGTCTGTGTATAGCAATTCTTTTTCTACTCTTTCAAAATCCCATTATCCATTTTGGTTTAGCCCTGCTCGAAGGTAGTACCGATGTGAAATATTATGCCGGAGTCTATTTTCATTGGATGATCTGGGGTGCACCAGCTTTGATGATCCTGTTTTCAGTTAATGGTTGGTTGCTTGGCATGCAGAATGCGATGGCAAGTCTAAGAATCGGGATAACGGTTAATGTGATTAATATTATTCTGGATATCGTGTTCGTAGTCTATATGGATATGGATGTCCGCGGTGTTGCTTTAGCAACGGTTATTGCACAGTACTGTGGCGTCTTTTATGCATTTTCTATCGTCCGAAAACAGTTAGCAGATGATGGCGGCAGTTGGTCTCTTGCAGAAATTTTTCATCTTGGAAAATTAAGAATATTTATTCGTTTAAATAATGATATTTTCATTCGGACAATATGTCTAGTCCTCGTCTTTGCCTTTTTTACACGAGAAGGTGCTAAGTTTGGTGACCTGACGCTTGCAGCAAATTCCATTCTGATGAAGTTTTATTTATTAATGGCATTAGCGCTAGACGGTTTTAATCATGCTGCTGAAGCATTAGTCGGTAAAGCCATCGGTGCTAAAAGTAAAGATCTTTTTAATAAAGCTGTCTCACTAGCTATGAAATGGTCCTTAGCATTTGGTCTCATATTCACATTATTTTATTGGCTTGCTGGCGAACTCATGATTAATTTATTAACGGACATACATTCAGTTCGACAGTTGGCATTAATCTATTTGCCATGGATGATGGTCTTACCATTAGTTTCTGTTTGGTGTTTCTTACTTGATGGTGTCTTTATCGGTGCAACTCGAGGACCGGAGATGCGTAATGCTATGTTGATCTGTCTCCTCTGCTTCTATTTGCCTACTTGGTATGTATTTCGATTCATGGATAACCATGGCCTTTGGTTGGCATTTACAATATTTATCGCAATGCGCGGTATGGTTTTAGGGATTTATTTTTTTAGGATTAAGAAGCAAGATAGCTTTGTAAAGATAAAAAAGTATAAGCTTTAAACTGTTTTTATATCTTCTATTAAAGTAATATTGAAAAGATGACCACCATTATCTTCACGAGTCATTGAAATAGTTCAGGTCCAAACATTATCTTAGTCGATTTGTACAAGGTACCCTATGAATTTCATGGTATCACCAGTCCGTATCGATTTCAGCTTTAGTTCAACCGTACTATTGTCTAATGTGAAGTACATATTAGCCTTATTAGTTATGATATCTCTTCTCGATACTTGAGTTATCAATTAATAATTGTTTATCTATTAGATAAAGTATTGTGTGCTCAAAACCTTGCATTGTTATTTGTTCTAATTAGTGAATGAAACTCGTTGATTTATTATTAACAATGATATTGGTCTTTGTAATAGGCAAAACAGGTGCCGAGGCACGTTCGAGAGAATCTGCTACGACTAGTTTTTTAATGTCTCAACAAAATTGGCTGCACTATCTGCGCTTTTATAACGACCGCCGAGATTCCAACCTGCTCTGTTTGAACTGCGGCCGCTATGGTCGGCCGGCCTAGTTCATACACGTATGATTTCAGTGCGGTGAGCAAAAGGGCAGACTTTTGAGATAAATAACCAATAGCAATTTGTCTCAAACGGATAGTCATAACTGCCTAATTAATTATGAAAAGTTATTGTTTCCACATAGAAACGTTCATTAGCGCTTAACATTCATCTCTACGGATGTAATTTATTTATTATAAAGTTTAAGTGATATACTTATTTGTCTTAATTATTCTTCTTTGGGTATTCGTGTAAAACGAATAATCTCTCGTCGATTCCGTTTCGTCGGTCTACCTTTTGTTCTTGGGAAAGAAACTTTATTGGCTTTCATTTGCTTAGCAAGTTCTTCTCGTATCATGACACTGTGTATATCTTCTTCATATAATGAAGCAGCTTGAGTAGCGGAGACTCGATTATTGATTAGTTTCTGGATTGTAATGGTGTATTGATATGGTGTTTTCCGTATTTCTACTTTATCACTGGCCTTTATGGTTTTCGCTGTTTTGATGGCTTGACCATTCACATTCACTTTATGCCCTTTAATCGCCTCAGCAGCAAAGGCACGCGTTTTATAAAAACGAGCACACCAGAGCCATTTATCTAGACGCATCGATTCGAGTGTCTCGTTCTGCCTAGCCACGGCATTTAACCTGTGTTTTTATGATTGTCTGCATTATGATGTCGGTATTAAAAATGAATAGTGATTATTATGACTGAAAAAAAAACACAAAGAGAGTTTATTCAACTAGATATAGCCATCTTAACTATTTCTGATTCGCGCACAAATGATACTGATAAGTCCGGAGATAAAATAGTCGATTTAATCGAACAGGCAGGTCACAAACGTCATGAAAAAAGAATAGTTCCGGATGACAAATATGCTATCCGTGCTGCGGTCTCGCAATGGATTGTTGATGAAAAAATACAAGTGGTATTGACGACTGGTGGAACAGGGGTGACAGGACGTGATGGTACCCCCGAAGCGGTTAATGTCCTTTTTGATAAAACGATTGATGGTTTTGGTGAAACATTTCGTGCGATTTCATTTCAACAGATTAAAACTTCCACTATGCAATCTCGAGCTATTGCGGGTGTTGCGAATGGCACTTATATATTTTGTATGCCCGGATCTATAGGCGCTTGCAAAACAGCATGGGAAGAATTAATACGGCATCAGTTGGATTATCGAACTAGGCCATGCAATCTAGTTGAATTAATGCCGAGGCTGAGAGAAATTTAATTTCCAATAGGAAGGGTGAGTACTGGAGTAATACCTTCTGCATTTCCCGATTGTAGTGAGAACAATTGAGTCAGTAAACTGAATGTACTCTTGCTGTCCAGATCACTATCATCAATATAAAACCAACTACCACGATAGTTGGTGCCTATTCCGATTTCCTCATTGATTTCAGCTGTCGAATTAATTTTAAATAAATCTTGAGTTAAATCATGCCAATCATAATCTTCCCCTGATTCATTTCGCGTAATAGTAACTTTGCCATCAATCTTATCTTTCTCAGGAACATCAACTGAATGTGACAAAAAATACATTACACCTAATAAAGACCGGGTAGATAGCACGATTCTTTTTTTGTCATTCGAGATACCTTGCCCTAGTGATAGCTTATAATTATTTTGTTCATCGAGGTCCAACTTTTTTCTTAATTCTGCGACTAATTCCTCCTGTTTGTTATTGAACAATATAGTAGCTTGTTTATTTTTCTCAGTTTTCTCATATGCTAGTTGAAATGCTCCCTTATTTTGTAATTTACGAAACAAACTAGCAACAGATAAAAAGTCGATGTATTCTGGTGCCATTTTTGGAGTAGGGCCAGAAGCTGTGGGTGCGTTAGGGATGCCATTTATGTTTTGCACGGCTAAACGGATGATTCTTTCAACGCTCCAACCTGAATTGGCCAACAACAAAATCGTTTCAAGAGATATTGGTGCCAATAATTTTTGAATAAATCCGTCGCCATGCAAGGGCAGGTAAGTTATCGTTGGTTGCTCTGTAAAGTTTAGTTTTCCTGAAAGGCCAATATTTTCCGGTGTCTTTTGTTTTTTAAAGTTAGCAGTTATTGCGGCTTCCGAAAAGAGTTTGAATTGTGATGACACACTATTTACTTCAAGAAAGAGGGGCGTGTCTCTGTATTTTAGGCGAACGAGGTTGAGTAATAGCTGTTCATCAGTAGTGCGTTGTATGGCAATATTATAGTCGTTACCACTTGCCTGGATAATATCGGGCCCAATGCTGGCACAACCGATGAGCTGGGAAATGAAGAATGTTAAGATTATTTTATTGGTCATTACTTTACAGACGAAAAAGTGGATATAGTAAGATAAATTAGAAAAATCTTAAAGAGTTTGTTGATTATTGATAGCATAAAATCTCAAAAGCTTAAAATTGAGTCTTCGATTTTATTTTAAGAGAAGTAGTTTATACACATGCTAAGTTCAAACTTTTATAAATGAACTTGCAGCAACTTAATATAATCGGCAATAACAAGTGGGTTATACATAGGCCTCATATATTGGAGGTTTGTGAATAATCGTATTATCTTGGAACAAATATTAAATATCGACATATAATACCATTAACATCTTAGGGATATTTTTTAAACAAATAGAACATACCGTTCTTTTATAGTATTAAGCATAATATGATGAATATAATAACTTACGTTCTCTTATTACTATTGATTAGTAATCCCTCATTGGTATTAGCTCGTGAGGATATGCCAGCAGCGATAGTGCAGGTAGAAGAAGCCATCAATATTGATATTGCACCTGTCGTATGGGTGACAGGAACAGTTATTGGTCGTTTTGACTCTAAGATCGCTGCTGAAGTAGAAGGTACTTTGAAAACAGTTCTCGAAATTGGAGATCGCATAGAAAGCGATGGTGTTATTGCAAAAATTGATAGTACGAAATATCTTCTTGCATTAAATCAAATTCAAACAGAAGTTAAGCCTATTGAAACTATGGTTGACTTTTTTCAACGTGAAACAAAACGACTAGAAATATTAGCAAAAAAAAATAACACGGCAAAAAATAAGCTTGATCAAGCTCAAACTAGTAGAGATGAATTAATAGCAAAGGTAGAAATCGTTAAAGCTGAATTGGCTGTAGCAAGGGATACTCTTCAAAGAACTACCGTTCGTGCTCCGTTTTCGGGAGTAGTTATTGAACGCTTTAAATCATCAGGTGAGAGAGTTAATGTTGGTGATCAGATAATTCGTATAATGGATACTCAGCGAGTTGAAATTCAAGCTCGAATTCAGCAAGAGTCTTTTCCACATGTACAAAAAACTGATCAGTTAAAAATTAAAGGTCCAACAGGAGAAATTATCGGTGATGTCCGAACAGTTATCCCTGTTGGTGATGATGTCTCCAGGCTTTATGAAATTAGAATTGAATTTGATAATAATAATTGGCCAGCAGGCACAGCCGTTGAAATAGCTATACCAATCAAAAATAAACAAAATGTCATTGCAGTTTCGCGTGATGCTCTTGTTATTAGACAGACAGGTATTTTCGTCTACAGATTAAGTATCGAAGATAAAGCAGAACTAGTCCCTATAACAATAGGCATATCAAATTCCTCGCATGTTCAAGTCATCGGCAATATAAAAGAAAATGATAAAATTGTTGTTCGTGGAAATGAAAGATTACGTCCCGGACAAGCGATAAAAATAGTTTCTGGATCCGTTCGTTAATGAATATAACCCGCTTATGTTTGGCTAATCCAGTAGCCTTGCTCGTTGCGATCATATTATTAATGATCTTTGGTCTCATAAGTCTTTCTCGATTACCGATACAACTTACTCCTGAAATAGAACAGCCAGAAATAACTATTACAACTCCATGGCGAGCGGCAGCACCCTATGAAGTCGAAGCTGAGATTATTGAGCCACAGGAGAATGTTTTAAGAGGCCTACCGGGTTTGACACAAATGAAAGCAACTTCTTATGAGGATAGAGGAGAAATTAATTTAACTTTTGATATTAATATGGATATGCGAAGAGCCTTAGTGGAGGTGATGAATCGTTTGAATCAAGTTTCTGATTATCCGGATGATGCGGATGAACCATCAGTCAGTTCAGTCGGACAAGATGCCAGAGCAATAGCTTGGTTTATGATTAAAACTATTGATGGCAATCGGCAAACAATAGAATCATATAAAAACTTTGTTGAAGAAGTTGTTCAATCACGTTTTGAGCGAATTCCTGGCATCGCCCGTTCTGAAGTGATTGGAGGAAGTAATAAAGAGTTACGAATTACATTCGATCCATACAAAGTCGCTAATTTAGGCATTCAATTAGATAAAATTATGCATCTTGCTGGTACTAGTAAAGATGTCTCTGGTGGTATCTTTGATGTCGGTAAACGTCAATATAGTATACGTTTTGCTGGTAAATATGCAGCAAGCGATTTTGGCAAAATGATCTTGGAATGGAGGGATGGCCGACCTATCTATCTTCGCGATGTTGCCACCATTGAAGAGACTCTCACAGATAAAAACAGTTTCGTGTTAACAAAAGGAACTTTATCGATAGCGGTTAATGCTAAACGAGAATCAGGTGTTAATGTACTTGATGTAATGGATGGTTTGCATGAAGCGGTTAGAGAATTGAATAATGGTCCTCTGAAACGAAATAAATTATCAATTGAGCAGATTTATGATGAAACTATTTATATTCATCGTTCAATTGAGATGGTCAGAAATAACCTTGGTTTAGGTCTTGGGCTTGCTATATTAGTTTTATTTTTATTCTTATTGAAGTTTCCTGCCACGTTAATCGTTGCCGCATCAATTCCTGTTTGCTTGATTGCTAGTTTCACTGTGATGGATCTTGCAGGTACGACAATTAATATTATTTCATTGGCTGGTCTTGCATTTGCTATTGGTATGGTTCTCGATGCTTCTATCGTGGTTCTTGAAAATATCGTGCGATTACGTGAACGGGGTTTGTCTCCCGAAGAGGCTTCGATTCAAGGTACAAGCCAAGTCTGGGGTGCATTAATGGCTTCAACAGCAACCACGGTTGCTATATTTTTACCTGTTGTTTTTCTCCGTGATGAAGTTGGACAATTATTTTCTGATCTTGCGATTACAATTGCAGCAGCTATTTCTTTTTCTCTACTCGTGGCAATTACAGTTATACCGACAGGTGCCAAATTATTTCTTGTTAGAAAAAATATTGTTGATCCGTACCGTCGACTATGGAAAAGATTATGCCTCTTTATAATGACACTCACAAATACACCTTTGCGACGTGGATTTTGGGTCATTTTATTAATTACAATTCCACCTTTGATTATGTATACATTGTTGCCAAAAGCGGATTACTTACCCGATGGAAATCGAAATCTAGCCTTCGCGTTTATATTACCGCCACCAGGGACTAATATCGAAACTCTAGAAAGAGAACTTGGTGAGATCGTAGCTGAAAGAATGAAAGTCCATACAGACGAGTTGAAAGAACCCTATATTAGGCATTATTTCTTTGTGGCATTTTCAAGAGGTGTTTTCATGGGAGCAAGTGCAAAATATGATGAAGATATCGACAAGCTAGTACCTTTAATAAACTCAGTCGTTCAGGGTTTTCCTGATTCTATTGCATTCGCAAAGAAAGCATCAATGTTTGGACGTATTGGATCGGGGCGAACAATAGATATGCATATCCAATCAAAAAATTTACCTGCATTAATGTCTGGAGCATTAGAAGCTTTTATCCCAATTTCTGGTATGTATTCCAATACACGACCACGACCTGGTTTAGAACTAGCACAACCTGAGTTGAGATTACTTCCTAACGAACGTCGGATTGCTGAGGCAGGGTGGGATCGTTCACTTGTTGCCGCATTTCTACAGACATTAGGTGATGGGCGATTTGTGGGGGATTATTTTAATGGCGAGGAGACATTGGATATTATTTTACGCTCTAAATTATGGAGCACACCTGAAGAACTAGGGAGTATTCCTGTTATGACAAAAAATACGGGGATCTTACCGTTGAACGAATTAGTTGATTTAGTTCGAACTGCAGGACCTGAACAAATAAGGCGTATCAATCGCCGTAGAACAGTCACGCTTGAAATCTCACCTCCCCCGACAGTCTCGCTACAAGAAGCGCTAGATATTATAAAAAGAGAAGTAGAACCAAAAGTTTTGGCAATATTACCCGAAGATGGGGACATTCAATACGGAGGCACAGCAGATAAATTAACAACAGCACTAGAAAACATGGCTGGAAGCTTTCTGTTAGCTATAACCATACTTTATCTATTAATGAGTGCTCTATTCAGTTCATTTAGAGATAGTCTATTAGTTATGCTATCTATTCCTTTAGCAACCTTTGGGGGAGTATTGGCGCTTTATGTCATTAATTTGTGGAGTTTTCAAAGTATGGACTTATTGACCATGATAGGATTTATTATTTTGCTAGGTTTGGTAGTAAACAATGCTATTTTACTAGTTCATCAAGCTCGTTCTGCGGAACGAAAAGGATGCTCCAGAAAAGAAGCTGTAGAACAAGCTATTTTGTTAAGATTACGCCCAATTTTGATGAGTACGATGACTAGTATATTTGGAATGTTACCGTTGTTATTAATATCGGGTGCTGGAACAGAATTATATCGTGGATTAGCCGGTGTCATTGTTGGCGGCATGATGGTGAGTACATTTTTCACACTAATACTGTTGCCAAGTCTGTTACGTATTGGTGAATCTAAACATGTTGTTACAAGCTAAAAAAATCATCAATACTAGTATGACGATTTTTAAAAAAGAGAAACAGATGAACTTATTCACAAAAGTGGCTTTTTTATTAGTATTTGTAGTGTATTCTATTTCTAGTGCACAAGCTGTGAGATATGTTCTAGTAGAGGCATCTGATACTCTTATAGGCGAAGTCATAAGAGTAAAAGCGGATCAGAGTGAAACATTATTAGATATTGCTCGCCGTAATGGTTTTGGTTATCAGGACATGAAACTGGTTAATCCTGATGTTAATATATGGTTACCCAATGATGGAGAAGAGATAACTCTCCCCGCACAATTCATTCTACCCGTCGCGCCAATGGAAGGGATTGTGTTGAATGTTCCAGAAATGCGTTTATATTACTATCCACCCAAGGTTAAGAATAAATCACAAGAAGTAATTACGTATCCTTTAGGTATTGGTAGGGAAGGTTGGAACACTCCATACATGAAAACAAAAGTCATAGAAAAAAAAGTTAGACCAAACTGGTATCCTCCTGAATCCATCAGAAAAGAGCATAACGCGGCTGGTGACTTTTTGCCTAAAATTGTCAAAGCAGGGGTTGATAATCCACTAGGAGCATTTGCCATGCGTTTAGGAAACCCTAACTATCTTATTCATGGAACCAATAAACCATATGGTATCGGCATGAGAGTTAGCCATGGTTGTATTCGTTTATATCCGGAAGACATAGAAGCCTTATTTTCGGAAGTAACTCTCAAGACACCGGTTAACATAATTAATCAACCATACAAAATTGGTATTAAAAATAATATTATTTATCTTGAAGCCCATCCATTTTTGGATGAAGATGTAGATAAATATGAAAACAATCTCACTAGTGTTGTTGCCTTGATTATTGATGTATCAAAGGATAAAGAGTATGAACTTGATTGGACGGCTGCTTTTGACGCGATAAATAAACCAACAGGATTACCAATTGCTGTAGGAAGGTTGTTGAGATAGATTATTAAGGAGAAAGAGTAAGAAAAGTTGAGACACGACTTGATGTGTAAAGTATTTAATAGGCGGCCTCAATACCAACATGAACTAGAGACAAAACCTTTTTTATAAATTAAAACATTGCTTAATACGGATTCACCAGGATGCTTAACCACTGTTCACATTAATCGTTTATTACAATTGAAGATATTACACGAAGCTATTGGGCAATAAAAAAGCCCTGATTTAATTAAATCAGGGCTTTTAAACGATTATTTCATCATCGCTTTTTCAAACATGCGATCAATTTTATCTGAATTTGCTGTGCAACAAGCTAACGCTTCGTCTGCAGTAGCTTGTGCACTCGCGGCAGCAGTATTAGCTTCAAACGCGGAGTTTTTATTCAGAATAGCGAGATTATAAGCATCACTAGCCTTTGACATTGCGGCTGATGCAGCAGCATTCGCTGAATCTATACTAGCTTGCATTTGTTTCATATTTCCACAACCGGCAAGCACTACTAATGATAGCGCGATTATGCTTATTTGGATTGTTTTTGTTTTCATTGTCCTTTCTCCCGTTAAATAATTGCTGAGGTTATTCCCCAGATAAAATATATTCAATAACATAATAATGAACCATTTCAGTGTGTTAATCAATTTCAAAAAGAAAAAAAATGATAAAAATGACTTATTAACATATAGTTTATTAAATAAATAAAAAATTATCGACCAACACCTGTGCCTGAAGTTTTCATCCGTTTATCATAATTGTCGAAGGTGAGACTGACTAAAGCATTTTCTAATCCTGACATTGGATTATCCTCACAATATTCGCTAAGCCATTCGATAACCTCATCTTCTTTCATTTTACCAGTAATACTGTAAGTCTTTTCGGTGAATATATTGTAAGATGTTAAAAAACCTTGTATGAAGTATTTATATTTCATGTTGCCATCTTCTACGATAGCCTTATTAAAGCCAAAGCAGGACTTTTTACCCACACCCCAAACTGCATAATTACCATTACTGTCAACTGCTAATGAGATTGAAGGCATCAATAAAAGACTGATTAAAATTGTTAAAGATTTCATTTTGCTTCCTCGTTGGTATTGTAATTATCTGATTGTTTCTTATATGGATATATATAACAACACATAATCTGACTACTCAATAAGCATTTAATTCCTCTCACTGATTATTCGTTTTCCACTATGTTTTTAGACATGCGGCAATTACTATATAATTATGTTAAATTTTTCTATAAAAATTAAGATATTTTTTTATAGATTAAAGATTTTGTATTCTGAGATAAAACTAATTACTGTGGATAAGCATTTTTCGGCCTGAAAACTGATTCTTTAAGAACTCCATTTGATCCGCAAAAATTTTTCTATTTGATAGTGCAAGGTATTCAGCCCAGTTTGGTACGTAAGGTATAGCTAGTAAAGGCATATTCGCTAGGTCAGGTGTTCGATTGCCCTTGCGCGTATTACAATGGCGACATGCAGTTACAACATTTGACCAATGGTTTCTTCCTCCTTTGGAGATAGGAATAATGTGGTCGCGCGTTAATGAACTGATATCAAATTTGTGTCCACAGTACATACATAAGAATGCATCTCGAAAAAACAATTCACGATTATTTAATGGAGGTGTAGTTCGTTTATTGAGTTTAAGAGCAATAGAGCGTCTGACTGCGATAATTGAATTGATTTCAATGGTTGTTCGCTTACCAGTTGTTCGGTTAGTTCCCCCGCGAAAAGTGAATGTGCTCTCGCCAGCGGTCCAAGCGATCATTTCTCTACTATATAGATGAATCGCATTTTGCCATGGAATCCACTGGACAGGAGAACCTGCTGTATCAAGTCTTAATATTAATGGTGTCATATCACTTCTTTTATTGGATAGACTTTTGCATAAGGGCTACCATAACACTCTTTTCAAATGAAATTATTGTTTTATGAAAAAATTGATATAGATAAACTTTATAAATAAAAAAACTTATGAAAGAGCTCAATAAATTACTTATGAATATGAAATTATTACGTGATCCGCTAAAAGGCTGCCCATGGAATAAAGAGCAAACGAATGATTCAATGAAAGCATTCACGATTCAAGAAGCTTATGAAGTTGTAGATGCCATTGAGCGTAATGATATTGAAGGCTTAAAAAATGAACTAGGAGATTTGTTATTTCATATTATTTTTTACGCTGAAATGGCTGATGAAGATGTTCATTTTAATTTTCATGATGTGGTTAAAAGCCTGAATAAAAAGCTTGAACGCCGACATCCTCATGTGTTCACGAACCACAAGGTCGTTAGTGCTGAACAAATAATAATGCTTTGGGAAGAAATAAAACAGCAAGAACGAAATAATAGAGTTAAAAAAACGATCAATCTTCTCGATAATGTGGATAAACACATGCCTGCCATTATAAGGGCTGAAAAATTACAAAAATGTGCAGCTACTGTTGGTTTTGATTGGACTAATAGTCAAGAGATACTTAACAAGATCGATGAAGAGTTAAATGAGCTTCGTAATGCGATAAAAGGAGCTAGTAATACCACTGAAATTTCTGAAGAACTCGGTGATTTGATGTTTTGCTGCGTTAATCTCGCACGATACTATAAAATTGATTGTGAAACTTCACTAAGGAATACTAATGAAAAATTTATTAGTCGCTTTAATTACATAGAAGAAACTTTAAAAAGAAATGATAAATCACTTAGCGAAGCGACTTTGGAAGAAATGGATGAACTATGGAATACAGCTAAACAAATTGTTTAATTATAAACGTTATTCAGTATCATCTATTTAAGTAATTCGGTCATCAGAAGATTGAGCACTCTGCTATGAAATAAAGCAGGCTTTGATGATGCATTTTTTAAAGATGACTTTGACAATTAAAATTATTTCAGTTTACTCACTTAAGTGTATCTTTAATTTAAATCAAACGTTTTTTTATCTTTATCACACGAAAGCATGGCATAAGCTGAATGATTATGTATTGATTCAAAGTTTTCTGATTCGACGGTATAACCTAAGATTCTCTCATCTTCGTTAAATTTTACTGCAACATCACGGACGATATCTTCGACAAATTTTGGATTATCATACGCTCGCTCGGTGACATACTTTTCATCTGGTCTTTTCAAAAGACCGTACAACTCACACGATGCAACTTTTTCGATTACATCAATTAGCTCTTCAATCCAAATAAAATCATCCATCCTAACGCAAGCCGTTATATGAGAACGCTGATTGTGAGCACCATAATTAGATATGCTTTTTGAACAAGGGCATAAAGAAGTTACTGGCACCAGAACTTTTACTAGTACCTCTGGCTTTGCATTTTTAATCTGGCCAATAAATGACACTTCATAATCCATGAGACTTTTTACACCGGATACTGGTGCAGCTTTATTCACGAAATATGGGAAGGTCATTTCTATATCACCCGACTGAGCATTCAGTCGCTCCGTCATCTCTTCAATCATGCGTTTAAAGGATTGTACGGTAATTTCGTATTCATGATGATTCAGAATTTCAACAAAACGTGACATATGAGTGCCCTTGTACTCTTCAGGTAAATTCACGTACATGTTGAAATTGGCAACAGTGTGTTGCTCACGACCAGAACGGTCGCTCACCACAATAGGGTGCTTGATATCTTTAATGCCAACTTTATCGATGGCGATATGCCGAGTATCTAGACTGTTTTGGGTGTCCGGTATTTCTGTGGTTGTAGTGACAGGCTTATTCATACGTTTACATTCCAATAACTTAAATTAAGAAGGTGAAAAATAGTAATAAAATCTCGTTAGGACTAATGATTCTACTCCATTTAAGTATGAGGTTCATTATACTGTGACGCAATGTGTGACCGTAATGTTCCAATTAATTACTACGATTAACGACATATTCAGCAATTGCCTTTAACATATCGCCTTTTTCGTCGAAACCGTCTAAACATTCAAGCGCTTCATTATACAAGTTATTAGCTGCTTTTCTTGCACCCTCCAAGCCAAGAAGATTAGGATATGTCGGCTTGTTCAAGGCGATATCAGAACCTTGTGGTTTCCCTAATGTTTCGGTGTCACTTTCAATGTCAAGAATATCATCCTTGATTTGAAAGGCTAGACCAATACATTTTGCATATTGTGAGATTCTAGATAATAAATATTGATCTACATTATCAACGGATAGCGCACCTAATTCCGCACTTGCTTGTATTAAAGCTCCTGTTTTATGAATATGCATGTTTTCTAATTCAGTAATTGAGAGCGATATACCGACAGATGCTAAATCTATGGCTTGACCACCAGCCATACCTTTTGAACCACTCGCGATAGCAAGCGTATCAATCATAGATAAGCGTTGTCGAGCATTTATCTGAATATTAGGGTCATGCGCTAATATATGAAAAGCTAGAGCTTGAAGAGCATCTCCAGCTAAAATTGCTGTGGCCTCATCATAGGCTTTGTGACAGGTTGGACGTCCTCTACGTAATTCATCATCATCCATCGCAGGCAAGTCATCGTGAATTAGTGAATAAGCATGAATGATTTCAACAGCACATGCTGGGCCATCTAAAGAAGACAGTTCTACACCAAATGCTTCCCCTGTCGCATATAAAATAACTGGGCGTATACGTTTCCCATTGCCCAGTACTGAGTAGCGCATCGCTTCATGTAATTTTTCAGGTTGCTCTAAAGATTTAGGTAACCAGCAATTTAGTGCAGATTCTACAGATCTTTGATAAATCTGTAATCGTTCAGAGAAAACGGTCATTTATTCTTCATTATCATTTTGATTGAAAGATTCTAATTTAGCATTTTTACTCTTTTCCAATAAAACACTCACTTTCTGTTCTGCTTCACTCAGAGCTTGTTGGCATGTTCTGGTTAATGAAATTCCTCGTTCAAAATGTTTAAGTGAATCTTCGAGTGATAGATCGCCTTTTTCCATTATTTTTATCAGCTTTTCAAGCTCAATTAATGACTTTTCGAAGTTTATTGAATCAGTTTTCTTCTGCACGTGAAATCTCTTTGATTAATTATAAAATATAGCAAGTAGCACTACTAAAAAATGACGCATATTAGCATTACTTTCGCGCTTTACCAGTATAGTAAGTTTTAAAATGATTCGTTTATAATATAATCGTATCCGAATGTGAAGTGAGAAACGTAAAAATTTTAAAATCAAATATAAAAGCCATTTTAGATAAGCATAATTTATACTCTGGCACAAAATTGAATAGACGGAATTAATAGTATGAAATTTCTATTTGAATCTGCATTAAAGTAAGAATATGGATGTTAACTATTAAACTAGTGACAATGATATGTGAATATCAATACTTCTATGTCGATGACAAAAATACTTAAGATATTAGGAGAAAGCTACTCAACTCATATGCATCTAGTAGTTACTGTTGCAGAATATTCATGTTTGACTAGTTTATGAACTTAAATAAAATATTCAACTTCCTTAGACGTATTCTTAAAGAGTATAATAAGTCTAACATTATCGAGTACGCGTTCAGAATAGATCATAAAACCATATAAAATGAGATAATTCACTTGTCATCAAAATATGATGCTGCTGATATTGAGGTATTAACCGGTCTGGAACCGGTTCGTAAACGTCCTGGTATGTATACGGACACAAGTCGACCAAACCATCTTGTTCAGGAAGTCTTGGATAATAGTGTCGATGAAGCTATTTCTGGATATGCTTCAAAAATTAGTGTCTCCTTACATGAGGACGGCTCTGTGACTATTTCAGATAATGGTAGGGGTATGCCTGTCGATAAACATCCTGGAGAGAAATTATCTGGTGTAGAGGTTATTTTTACACGACTTCATTCTGGTGGTAAGTTTTCAAATAAAAACTATAAGTTTTCTGGCGGCTTACATGGCGTTGGAGTGTCTGTTGTGAACGCTTTATCAAAAAATCTTGAGGTTTGGGTTAAACGTAATGGCAAGGAATACAAAATGTCATTCAATGAGGGTGAAAAATCCTCCGAACTAGAAACGACTGGTAATGTTGGCAAGAAGAATACTGGAACAACGATTCGATTTTGGCCGAGTTCGAAATATTTTGATACCACAAAGTATGCAGTGGCAAAGTTAGAACACTTAATGCGCGCTAAGGCAGTATTATGTCCTGGTGTCACGATTCGACTGAACGATGAAGTAACAAAAACAAAAGAAGAATGGTGTTACGAAGATGGTATCAAGACCTACCTGGCTGAAGAATTAGTAAACATAGATCTATTGCCGCTGGAACCTTTTCTTGGTTCACTGCAAGGTGAGCATGAGGCAGTTGACTGGGCGCTGCATTGGCTGCCTGAGCCAGCGGATATGATCACGGAAAGTTATGTTAATCTCGTGCCAACTCCGCAAGGTGGCACACATGTAAATGGTATGCGACAGGGCTTATTAGATGCTATTCGAGGTTTCTGTGAATCTAGAACTCTATTACCTCGCGGTGTTAAATTAAGTGCTGACGATGTATGGGATAATTGCTGTTATATATTATCAGTGAAAATGGATGACCCGCAATTTGCTGGACAAACAAAAGAACGTCTTTCTTCACGCGAATGCACTACATTTGTTTCTGGTGTCATTAAGGATACGCTAAGCCAATGGCTACATAAACATGTTGAAATGGGGGAGCGTATTGCCGAACTGGTTATAGCGGCAGCACAAAAACGACTCAAATCCAGTAAAAAGATTGTTCGAAAGAAAATCAGTGGTGGGCCGGCGTTGCCCGGTAAGTTGGCCGACTGTTCAATGCAAGATAATAATGTATCTGAATTGTTCTTGGTAGAAGGTGACTCAGCGGGTGGTTCTGCGAAACAGGCGCGGGATCGTGAATTTCAGGCGGTTATGCCTTTAAGAGGTAAGATATTAAATACTTGGGAAGTAGATTCAGCAGAAGTACTCTCATCTAAGGAAGTACATGATATTGCCGTTGCCGTAGGTGTTGATCCTGGAACAGATGATCTGTCCGGATTACGCTATGGTAAGATATGTATACTTGCTGACGCAGATTCTGATGGGTTGCACATCGCAACTTTAATTTGCGCCTTATTTCTGAAACACTTTAAATCACTCGTTGAGAATGGCTACATCTATGTTGCCATGCCACCACTTTATCGAATTGATGTAGCAAAGGATGTTTATTACGCCTTGGATCATGCTGAAAAACAGGGCGTACTGGATAAGATTACGGCTGAAAACAAACGTGGCAATGTGTCTGTGCAGCGTTTTAAAGGCCTAGGTGAGATGAACCCAATTCAGTTACGTGAAACAACAATGGCAACTGCAACTCGACGATTGGTACAATTAACATTGCCAAACGAACAACAAGCTGAAAAAGTGATGGATATGCTACTCGGCAAGAAGCGTGCGGCTGATCGGAAGAAATGGCTTGAGACGAGTGGAGATCGAGCTGTCATTTTCTAACACAATTATTATTTATTTTAGTGAAATTAACACGATAATATTATTGTTTAATGTCATTTATCAGATAACATTATAAAATTCATATAAAACAATAATATAAAATAGATTTTGAATGTCAATTAAAGGAAATTTTAATGCCTGATTCAATGAGTTTTGACTTTGAGCAAAACGAACAACGGCCACTACAAGAATTTACCGAGAAAGCCTATCTCGACTATTCCATGTACGTTATTCTTGACCGCGCCTTACCGCATATCGGCGATGGTCTGAAACCAGTACAACGTCGGATTATCTATGCTATGTCTGAGCTGGGTTTAAAGTCGTCGTCAAAATATAAGAAATCCGCACGCACGATAGGTGATGTGCTAGGCAAATTTCATCCGCATGGTGATTCAGCCTGTTATGAAGCCATGGTCTTAATGGCTCAGGATTTCTCCTATCGCTATCCACTAGTCGATGGGCAGGGTAATTGGGGCTCGATAGATGATCCTAAATCTTTTGCCGCAATGCGTTATACAGAATCAAAACTGACCTCTTATTCGGATGTTTTATTGAGTGAGGTTTCGCAAGGAACAGTTGATTGGTTGCCTAATTTCGATGGCACCTTAGAAGAACCGAGGATACTACCTGCTCGATTACCGAATATTTTACTAAATGGTACTACAGGTATTGCTGTTGGTATGGCGACAGACATTCCACCACATAATTTGAAGGAGATCGCTAGTGCATGTATACGATTAATAGAGTTACCAAAGAGTACGGTAAAAGAATTATGTGAGCATATCAAAGGACCTGATTATCCTACACGAGCCGAAATTATCACACCACAGTCAGCTATTCAAGAGATCTATGAAACGGGTAATGGCTCAATCAAAATGCGTGCAATCTGGGAAAAGGAAGAAGGCAATATTGTTGTAACAGCACTGCCTCATCAGAGTTCTGGCAGTAAGATTCTCGAGCAAATTGCGGCACAAATGCAGGCCAAAAAATTACCGATGCTGGAAGACTTGCGTGATGAATCAGATCATGAAAACCCTGTCAGACTGATTCTGATACCGCGTTCCAACCGAATTAACCTAGATGAATTAATACTGCATCTGTATGCGACTACCGATCTTGAGCGTAGCTATCGTGTAAATCTTAATATCATCGGGCTCAATGGTCGTCCCCAGGTAAAAGACCTGCGAGTCATATTGAAAGAATGGCTGGAATACAGGACTGAAATCGTTCGTAGAAGATTGCAATTCCGTCTAGATAAAGTGCTTGCCCAAACTCATATACTTGAAGGTTTGATGATTGCGTATTTGAAAATCGATCAAGTGATTCAGATCATCAGAGAAGAAGATGAACCTAAAGCAGTTTTGATGAAACGGTTAAATTTGAGTGACATTCAAGCAGATGCAGTACTTGATTTGAAGTTACGTAAATTAGCCAAGTTAGTAGAGTATAAGATTAAAGGAGAGTTGGATGAACTCAATGATGAATGTAAACAACTTGAGTCTATATTAGGTTCAACCCAACGATTGAAAACTTTAGTTCGTAAAGAGATCGAAGCAGATGCTGCGGAATACGGGGATGAACGAAAGTCACCTTTAAGAGAGGGTATAGAAGCAAAAGCAATAGATGAAACCAGTCTTGTTCCGACAGAACCAGTTACTATAATACTTTCAGACAAAGGATGGATTCGTGCTGCAAAAGGTCATGAAGTCGATCCAGAATCACTTAATTATAAAAGTGGTGATAGCTACAAACAAGCAAGCCTCTGTAGAAGTAATCAGTCTGCTGTGTTTCTTGACTCTAGTGGGCGCTGTTATTCATTACCGGCTCACTCATTACCTTCGGCACGGAGTTTAGGTGAACCTATTTCAGCTCGTTTAACACCTCCTGATGGTGTGACTTTTAAAGGTGTTATGGCAGGAGAACCAAATTGTATTTACCTCGTTGCGTCAGATGCAGGTTATGGCTTTATGCTTAAGCTCGAAGATGTTTATACAAAAAATAGAAATGGTAAAGCGGTTCTTTCGGTACCAAGTGGTGCAAATGTATTAGCACCAAGCAAAGTAAATGATATAAAAAATGATTGGATAGCCGCGGTTAGTTCAATCGGGCGCATGTTGATGTTTCCTTTGAGTGAATTGAGCTTGTTATCGAAGGGTAAAGGACTGAAGATCATTCAGATACCGCCCGCAAAACTAAAAACACGCGAAGAATATGTCGTTGCCATAACAACAATGGCTGAAACTGATAATTTGCTTATTTATGCTGGTAAGAAGCATATGACAATGAAGTTGGCCGATCAGGAATTCTATATAGGCGAACGAGGGAGACGTGGAAACATGCTTCCTCGTGGCTATAGGAATGTAAACAGTATTAAAGCTGAGCCAAAAGGTAAATAGCTGACAGCCTATAAGGTAGTAAAAAAACAAAATTATCAATTAACCTCACTTACTCACAACATTGGGTTACATATAAGATATGAAAAGCTATCATCGTAAGCTAGTTTTAAAAATCATAATTTACACATTATTTATCTTTTCTTTGTCAGCATGTTCAGATAAAGACGAAGCTAAAATCACTCATATTGAAGTTACAAATTCAAGTAATAGTGATTCAGTAGACTGGGCAAAGTACGGGAACAATTATGAAAATCATCGTTTTAGCGAGCTGAACCAGATCACTACCGAAAATGTTGAGCAATTAGAACTCGCATGGTCTTATCAAACTGGCATTAAGAAAACCTTTCAAACAAGCCCTATCGTCGTTGATGGTGTTATGTTTATTACCACGCCTCTGAATGATGTTATTTCAATGGATGCGCTGACAGGAAATGAAATCTGGCGTTACGAACATGATTTGAATGGTGATATGTTTTGTTGTGGCCCATCGAATCGAGGCCCTGCTGTCTCAGATGGCAAAGTATTTACCGTTACAATTGATGCTCGTTTAATCGCATTAGATCAAAAGACCGGTAAGAGATTATGGGATGTCCCTATTTCAGATCCAAACTCAGGCGTCGATGAAGAAATGAACCCGATTACTAGTATGGAAGAATTAAAGGGTGCTGTAATGACAGGCGCATCTGGACACAGCGCGAGTCTCGCGCCTCAAGTTTTCGATGGTAAAGTTTTTGTCGGCATCACTGGTGCCGGTTACGGTTTGCATATGGAGGTAGAGCAGGATGGTAAATCAACATTGGCTGTAGGTGGCTTTTCTGGAGGTGGACACGGCTTGCGTGGATTCATGGTGGCTTACGATGTTAATACTGGTGACGAAATATGGCGTTGGTACAGCTCTTCTGAAGAAGACTGGGCCGGTGATTGGATTGAAACTGCATCAGGTGGTGAGAGTTTCAATCGTGATATTAAAAAAGAAAAAGAAAATTATAAGAAATATAAAGATTCCTGGAAATTAGGTGGCGGTTCTATTTGGACAACACCGGCAATAGATACAGAATTAGGCTTGCTTTATTTTGGAACAGGCAACCCATCACCTCAGATGGAAGATTCGACCCGACCTGGCGATAGTCGAAATACGGTTAGTCTAGTCGCAGTCGACGTGAATACCGGTAAACTTAAATGGGCTTATCAGCAAGTGCCTCACGATCGATGGGGATATGATGTTGCTAGTCCGCCAGTCTTGTTCGATTTTATAAAAGGCGGAAAAACCATAAAGGCAGTCTCACAAGCAAGTAAAGTTGGTTGGTTGTATGTTCATAATAGAGCAACAGGTGAATTACTTATGCGTTCAGATGCTTTTGTGCCACAGGAAAATCTATTCGCCAGACCAACAGAAGAGGGAGTGCGAATTGCTCCAAGTACTTTTGGTGCAACGACTTGGTCTCCAGCAGCGTATCATCCAGAATTAAATTCTATGTTTATTGCAGGTATTTATACCGTCGCTAAATTTTATACTAAAAAATTGATGCCTGAACCAGGTAAGCCCTGGGATAGTTTTACCTTCTTCAAACCAACAACAGATCCAACCTGGGGCAACATAACTTCAGTTGATCTAACTACCGGTAAAATTAAGTGGGAGGTTAAAACAGATCAGCCTATGGTTGGTGGTGTTATGACGACTGCAGGTGGTCTTCTGTTTGCCGGTGAGGGAAGCGGTAATTTTAATGCGTACGAAGCTAAGTCGGGAAAACTACTTTGGCAATACAAGAGTCAATATGGCGTTAATGCGCCTCCGATAACCTATAAACTCAATGGCACACAATATATCGCTGTTGCTTCTGGTGGCAGCGGATTATTTAAATATACTATGGGTGATGAGATATTAGTCTTTAAGCTTAAATAATATTATGGCGTAATGCTGTTAGTTCGTATATTGCTTTAGCAGGCTGTAATATAAAACTGGATACTTATACAAGGCCCGGTTTTATTTAAAAGGCTTATTTGAGTTTTTCCAACACTTTTTCAAGACGTTCTGCAGCTTCAGTCCGACGTCCTTCGTCAGCGACTTCACGCCCTGGGCGGGCGGGTGCAGAAAGCGCTTTTTTATAAAACACTACTGCTTGTTTATACTCTTTTTTTTCATTTAGAAAATCGCCATAGTAAAAATTAGCGTCAATATCATCAGGGTTAAGGGTAATAGCCTTATCAAGATGTTCTTTTGCAAGGTCAAGATCGCCAAAGGCAATGGGCCATTCGGGGACTAGGAAATATAAGGTACCAAGATATGTATTGGCGGCACCTTTTGATGCTTTAGGATTAATTCTTAGAGATTGTTTTAAAGCATCTCGAGATTCGGTAACCGGACCTAGTGCTCTTAAAGTGCCAATAGCACCACTATAAGTTGATAAAACTATCCCTTCCCATAGATGAGCATCAGCATTATTCGGTTGAAGTTTCCGAATTGAGGTGGCTTTCAATGCTAGATTTTCTAGAGAGCTCTCATGTTGTTTCTTATCTAGTGTATATTTGATTCTTGCCCATTCTTTTTGTACTTGTTGTATTTCCATATTAATTTCAGACTGAACTGAAGAAGAGATGATCATTAATCCGCTTAAAGCGAATAAAGGTAGGTGTGAAAATAATTTCATGTTTTAATCTATGTTGTTTATGCGCAACGATTTTTTTATTCTAAGACTCATTGATTTATAAGTGAGAGATTAAATATAATTTTAAAAAAAATATACTAACTTAGTATAGAGAGATATCCTAAATCAATTATTATCTATGGGAGTCGAGCATGACACAAATATTTACTGATGAAGAATTAAAACAATTTAGATCTGCGCAAACTGAAGCATTCCCTTCTCCTGTACCTACTCAAATTATATCGAACGGAGAATTCACCCCCTCAGCACAAACAAAAGAACAATCTCAGGTAGAAGCACGTATAAAGCAATTAGCTGATGATTATGGAAAAAAACAAGGACTTAGTCGTCGAGAATTCCTTGGGAGTGCCTCAGGCATGGCAGCTGCTTTCTTAGCGATGAATGAAGTTTTTGGAACCATGTTTATGGTCAATAACGTTGAGGCAGCAGAGCCAGAACAAGCAATAGCGCGTGCTAACTCCCTACAAGATCAATTTATTTTTGATGATCAAACTCATTTTGTTCACGATGATTTCAAAGCTGATGGCTTATTAAATCTACCGCGTTTTGCAGCAGACCATTGGGGAGCAGGCTTAACCAGAGAGCAGATATCATTAAGCGATTTAAAATTTCAAAATTATATTCGGCAAATATTTTTGAATAGTGATACTAAAGTTGCATTATTGAGTGGGGCACCTTTTGATGATCCTAGCTGGTGGTTTTTAGCCAATGATCAGATTCATGACGCTGTGGAATCTATTAATAAGCTAGCAGGAACTCGGCGTATGTATGGCCATTTTGTTATCACACCGAAACAAGATGGCTGGATGGATGAGGTTGATAAAGTTCTTGAGTCTGGGCATACAGACTCATGGAAAGCCTATACCATTGGTGATCCACTAACGTCGACCACAAAATATCCATGGCGTTTAGATGATGAAGAATTGATGTATCCCTTTTATGAAAAGGCAGTAAAGGCTGGGATTACGAATCTGGCAATACATAAGGGTTTGATGCCGGCCGACTATGAAACAAGCTGGCCTGAAGTCTGGAAACATGCTTCAGCCTGGGATATTGGTAAAGCAGCAAAAGACTGGCCGGAAATGAATTTCATTATTTATCATGCTTGCTTACGACCTGCTTTTGAATTACCAGATAAAGCATTAGCTGAGTTTGAAGCAACTGGCGAAATAAAATGGGCTAGTGATTTAGCGCACATACCGGAAGAATATGGAGTTGACAATGTATATGCTGACTTAGGAACTTGTTTTGCTAATTCAGCAACAGCCAACCCACGTTTTGCAGCCGCTTTATTAGGAACTCTCATAAAAGGTCTTGGTGATGATCATGTCGTATGGGGAACAGATTCTGTTTGGTATGGATCGCCCCAATGGCAGATTGAAGCTTTGCGTCGATTAGAGATCCCAGAAGACATGCAAAAGAAACACGGGTTTGCCCCATTAGGTCCAGCAGATGGGATAGTAAAAAATAATATCTTTGGATTGAATACGTCAAAGCTTTATAAGTTTGATCCTACCGTGGCAATGCAAGCAGTTAAAAATGATGTCATTACGGGGCTAAAGCAAAAATTCACAAATAATTTCAAGCTCCGTGATAATGAACGTTATGGATATATAATTTAATATTTAAAAATATATAGGAGCTCTTTGTGTTTGAAGTAAATTTGCCAGCACCCATTGAATTCGGAAATGGATTTAAACGCATGTTTGTTGAAAATAAATTGTCGCTAGGAATTTTTTTTCCACTTGAATCATTTGAGAGTGATATTCCTGAAATGAAAGATCAAGAACGACTGGCTAAATTAACTGAAAAGCTAGGTTATGCGGCACTATGGTTTAGAGATGTACCATTACGTGACCCAAGTTTTAATGATGTTGGTCAAATCTTCGATGTATGGGTTTATCTTAGTTGGATAGCTGCACAGACTAGAAATATTGCTCTTGCGACAGGTTCGGTTATTTTACCGATTCGGCATCCAATACACACAGCTAAAGCTGCTGCGTCTGTAGATCAATTGTCAAATGGTAGATTAGTGCTAGGAGTTGCCTCTGGAGACAGACCTGTTGAATTCCCTGCATTTAACATTAATATTGAAACAAGAGGCGAAAGGTTCAAAGATCACTTCAAAGTGATGAAACAGTCTTTGGAAGAAAGTTTTCCGCATATTCAAAGTCAAGCATCAATATTAAAAGGTATGGCGGATATGATTCCTAAAGCCGTTGGTAAATTACCGTTTCTGGTTACCGGAAATAGTCAACAGAGCTTAGCCTGGATAGCAGCTAATGCCGATGGTTGGATCACTTATCCACGGCCAATCAATCAGCAAACAAATATAATTAAACAATGGCACGAAGAATTGAAAAAAAATGCAAATCAAGAATTTAAACCATTTGTCCAATCATTTTATATTGATTTAAGTGAAAACTCTGACGAAGCACCTACGCCAATACATCTTGGGTTTAGAAGCGGCACTAAAGCATTGATTGATTTTTTAGAACAATGCCGGCTCATTGGAGTAAACCATGTCGCTTTAAATCTTAAAATAGGCAAGCGACCTGCTGAAGAAGTTATCGCAGAAATTGGTGAAACTGTGCTGCCTTATTTTAAAATTAGTAATTAAATTTTTATAAACGAAGAGGAAAAGATGATTAATAAAATTTATGCTATGGATTTTTCTTTTTACAACACTCAAGGAGTCTATAATTTTGATGCACAATGTGAAATGGTTAAAGAGATTGGCTATGATGGCATTCATCGGTCCATCTGGGACGGAACACGTTGGCAAACTGCAGATGTACTAGCTACAGTTAAAAAAAAGCATGGCCTTGATGCGACGGGTATTTATATTGTACTTGATTTAGATTATTCGATAGATCACCCGCAGAATAGCGGCATTCTAACGTTATTGGATAATATCGAGGGATGTACTCAAATAGATCTTTCTATACGCAGTGCTGGCGAAGATATATCTCCGTCTTCTACACAAGGAGATAAGCCTGTGTGTGATTGGTTAAAACTGGCTTTGAAAATATGTGAACGTCGAGGTATTGAGATACTTTTATATACGCACATCAAATTTTGGCTTGAAAAACATAGTGATGCGGTGCGCTTGTGTAAGAAAATCAACCATCCAAATCTTGGAATTGTTTTCACAAGCTTTCATTGGTATGCATTAGAAGGGGGTAGCCCAGTTCATGTTCTTAATGAGATTTATCCCTATTTACGCAAAGTACATTTGTCAGGCAGTCGTCAAAGCCCACTAGGATTCGCAGGTGTAGCCACAGTAGAACCTTTAGATGTTGGCGAATTAGATAACTTTGCAATTATTGGAGCCTTAAAGAACAAAGGTTATGAAGGCATGTTTGGGTATCTTGGTTGGGAGGAGGGGGGGGATCCTTATGTGAAATTGAAAAGATCACATGATGTACTTCGAGATATGATAAAGCGCGCCGATGAACATCCAAATTGGACAAATCATGTGCTTGTTTAGCCTGATATAAATACAGATGTTCATTGGTTAGTTACCAGTAAGATGAGAGAAAAGTTCACGGAAGTACGAAAGTAATGCTAAATTTATTCATTACTAACATATTTCATGTTTTTCTCTAACGAAAGCAATAAATTTGATGCAAAATCGAAAATGTATACCGAATGACTGATAGCTATATACGATATCTTTATTAATACTATTACTTATTAGAGCAGATGTTTTTGTAAATGATGATTTATTATGACGTATAAAGATGAGTTATAATTCTAGATGTCACGAGTAAAAGAACTGAAAAATGATTATGGTTTTTTTGGAATAGGAATTCTAAATAACAGTGATGAAATAAACATAGGGACGCTATGGCGTTCAGCATACTTGTTAGGTGCGAGCTTTATATTTACTGTCAATAAAAAGTACAAGCATCAGGGAAGCGACATAACGAAGACATGGACTAGAATCCCACTGTATCACTTCGAGACATTTGACGAGTTAAAAGAACATTTACCGTATTCAACTAGACTCGTAGCTATAGAAATGACCGAAGCTGCGATGCCGTTAGACGAGTTTAAGCATCCAGATAGAGCCATATACTTATTGGGAAATGAAATAAGCGGTTTGCCATCACAGATTTTGAAACAGTGTCAATCTTTGATAAAGCTCCCAGGAGAGTATTCTTTAAATGTTGCAGTAGCCGGTAGTATTGTTATGTATGACAGACATAATAAAGGTAATCGATGATCGTAAAAGATAAATTAATGCTTTTAATGGAGCCACAATGGCTCAGATGATTAATTTATGAATCATTGGATACTGTACTGAATATCCAAGGCTCGTTAGAATTAGACTGAAAATATAAATAATTTTGAGGTTTAAATACAAGTATGACCATATTGACGTCATTTTCAGAAAAAGAATTTGAGCAAGTAGCTGGAGTACCAATTAAAGGCGAGGAAGAAGCGCAAGTTTCAATGTTTATTGATTTTGTGCAAGAGGCAATACAGTTTTGTATTGTACAAGCAGATATTGAAGGAACAGGATGCTCATTGAAATATTTATCTATTGATATCCATCCTTTTAAAGATATGGGTGATCTTTATGATCTCGCCTATCTTGATTTTAATACGATACTTGAAATTCCCAAAGAGCCAAAAGATACAGTTAAGATTGAACTGCCTGTTATTGAAGAAGGAGTCGGACGCATTAGTGAAGCAGCAAAAATATTGGGCATTCCTTCTAGTGAACCCGCGCATGCAATTTTAGCGTTTTTTAGAATACGTTTAGCTCACAAAGTACTAGAAAATACACTAGATTTTGAAAGTATAAAAACTGTCATAAGAGGCACCAATGATTCCATGACAGTTTTGAAAAAGAAAGGCCTGCACCCAACAAATATGGGTGGGGTTTTAGACACACAAGAGACAGTAAGGATGAGTCAGGTATGGGGATTGGAAAATGATCCTCCAGAAGAGATGCCGCAGTTTTTTATATTCGATTAATGTACAAAATTATGAAAGATACAGTTCATATCAAGAAGTAGATTGTAAGATGAGCTATAAAATTTTGAAACTTTTTAGCATTAAGAAAAGCTATGCCTCGTGCTCATCTTGATTGATGGCTGCATCAAGTTTTACTTAAGACTTGATCAGTCATTGATGTTTTGCTTGCGGTGCCAATCTCTTCCTTTACTAATTTAGGAATTAGATAGCCAGAGACTCTATCCTGCATATCTTGTATGAACTCTTGAGCTTGTTTAAGTGGTATATCATAGTGTGCTCCGCCAGCAATAGGATCCAACATATGAAGGTAATAGGGCACAACATTATTTTCGATAAGTTGTTCTGATAGATGAATTAATGTTTCAACAGAATCATTAATGCCTTTCAATAGCACCGACTGATTTAAAACTAGTATGCCAAATTCTTGTAATCGTTTAATAGCAAATGAAACTGTATTGTCTAGTTCGTTTGCATGATTTGTATGTATAACGAAGATTATCGACTGGCCATTGCCTGTTATGTTATTGAGTAATGCAGTAGTAATGCGCGCAGGTATTACAACAGGTAGTCTTGTATGGAAGCGTATTCGTTTTATATGTTTAATTGTTGCAAGTGATGAACACAATTTTTCTAAACGCTGATCTGATAACGTTAGAGGGTCGCCTCCGCTGAGTATTACTTCTTCAATACTTGAATCATTCTTGATGTGCTCTAGCGATGCTTGCCAATGTTTGCTTGTTGCAGATGACTCTTGATAAGGATAATGTCTCCTGAAGCAGTAGCGACAGTGCACAGCACATGCACCTGTTGTAATTAATAAAACACGATTATTATATTTTTGTAATAAACCTTGTTCAGGTTGAATATTTAATTCAGCTAGAGGATCATTAACGTAATCAATTACTTCATCATCTTCAGCTTTATATGGAAATATCTGGCGTAAAATAGGATCGTTTGGATCATTTTTTTTAATGCGTTTGGCGAAAGCATGGGGCACTTTGACAGAGAATTGAGTTATTGCTTGTCGGCTATATCCAATCAAGCTAGGTCCTAAACCGACAAATTCAAGTAAATCAGCGGGATGTCGTATTGATTGTGCTAGTTGTTTTTGCCAAGATAAAGACTGCATTATTAATTAGGTTCCATGTATGATATTTCACTTTTAGAAAGTGTGATGATTTTAGTGCTACTTAGATTATGGCTGAAGTAGGTTCAATATGCCTATGCATTTATATAAACTGAGAATTCTAATTATTTAGCTTACTTCAGCAGCTTTCACAACATTCTTATATGTAATAACTATATTTGAAAGAGGACAGAATGGCGACTTATACCACCAACGAGTTCAAATCAGGTCTTAAAATAATGATTGAGAGTGATCCATGTTCAATTATCGATAACGAGTTTGTTAAACCGGGCAAAGGACAGGCATTTAACCGGGTTAAGATGCGTAATCTTAAAACAGGACGAGTACTTGAGAAAACGTATAAGTCAGGTGAATCTGTTGAAGGTGCCGATGTTGTCGATCTAGATCTACAATATCTCTATAACGATGGTGAGATGTGGCATTTCATGAATAGAGATAGCTATGAACAATGTGAGGCCGATGCAAATGCTGTTGGCGACGCAAAGAAATGGATTATAGGTGAAGAAATGTGTCTTGTGACCCTTTGGAACGACGTACCATTATCAGTTGCAGCACCGAATTTTGTTGTATTAGAGGTTATCGAAACTGATCCAGGTCTAAAAGGTGATACGGCACAAGGCGGTTCAAAACCTGCAATGCTTCAGACAGGAGCTGTCGTGAAAGTCCCACTTTTTGTTGACAATGGCGATCTCTTAAAAATTGATACACGAATTGGCGAGTATATCAGTCGTGCAAAAGAATAAATATACGACAAGTTTTTATAGATATTAAATCGTTTTTAAATACTAATTTAGACCTATTCACATATGACTCCAGGAATTTCATGGCGACCCAGCGCGAGCCTTAAAACAATAAAAAAACGAGCAAGCCTACTGAAGCAGATACGAGAATTCATGAATATACGTAAAATTATGGAAGTCGATACGCCTATTCTTAGTCACTTTAGTACTAGTGATCCTTATATCCAGAGTATGACAACATCATGCACTGCAGAAAGCGATGCAACGCTCTATTTACAGACGTCTCCTGAATTTTCTATGAAGCGATTACTTGCAGCAGGTTTGGGCTCAATCTATCAAATTGCACATGTATTTCGTGATGAAGAATCAGGAAAGCGACATAGTACAGAATTCATGATGTTGGAATGGTATCGCATAGGATTCGATTACTATCAACTTATGGAGGAGATGGGGGAGTTATTAAAATCTATCGGGCTTGCGACACCCGTAAAAATGACTTATGCAGAATCATTTAAAAGAACGCTAAAAATAGATCCTCATACGGTAGCTACAATTCACTTGCTGAAGTTATGTAGAAAACAGGGCTGGGAAGAGGCTATTGAGGATCGACATGCCTTGCTTGATTTTTTATTTTCTGAGGTTGTCATAAAGAATATTGAGCAGCACAAACCTCTTTTTATTTACGACTATCCAGAGTGTATGTCTGCCTTGGCGACACTCAAACAAAGTAAACCTTTTGTGAGTGAACGTTTTGAGTTATTTATTTCTGGAATGGAAATAGCTAATGGCTTTAATGAACTAATCGATGCAGATGAGCAAGTTAGTCGATTTGAAAAAGAGTTGATTACAAGAAGAAAAAACAATTTAGCAGAAACACCATTGGATGAAAAATTTTTGGCGGCACTTAGAGCAGGCTTACCTGAATGTTCTGGCGTAGCAGTTGGGGTTGATCGTTTATTGATGGTTTTGTCTAAAAAAAATGATATTAACGAAGTGAATACATTCAGATTGAACTCATAACTCGATTATGAGTAGTTAATTAATAAGTTATTTGAGACTTGTTTCTGATAAAAAATTATTTTTACAATTAAAATTCCGGATGAGATGATATTTTGATACTTTAATTATTACTGAATCATGAAAATGTTTATGAGTACTCTCCACGCATCAAGATATATATGGAATTTCAAAGGTGAACATCTGAAGCAGGGTGTTTTTAATAGAAAGTGTTGAAGATATCGTCGTTGAGACTAACAATATCAAACAAGAATGAGATGTCGGTATTCTAGTTATAATTTATATGATTAAAATCAGTCACAATTATATTGGTGCTAAATAAAAAATGAATATTGCAAAATTCAAATGGACATTAAAGTATTTTTTGACACGGCAGAATTATTTGATACTCGATATGGTTTAGTCTAATTTACACAATACTCATACATCTTTGTCCACAATAACCAACCTTCCTTGATTTCAATCTATATATGATCGTTCCGATGTTTTATGACAAAAGTTAAAGATATTTTTTCTAAAGATGGATCATTATCAAACTTGATTGATGATTATCAGCATCGAACAGAGCAGGAAGACATGGCTCATAAGATATTCTCAACGATATCAAAAGGTAAAAACTTAGTTTGTGAAGCAGGTACAGGCACAGGTAAAACCATTGCATATCTGGTGCCGGCCTTATTATCCAAACAAAAAGTGATTATTTCTACAGGGACTCGACATTTACAAGATCAACTGTATCAAAAAGATTTACCACTCGCGATTGAAGCAGTCGCTTCAGTAGTAACAACTATGGTCCTAAAAGGTCGTTCAAATTATCTATGTCTTCATCATATGGAGACACTCATCCACAATACTAAAGACCTGAACTATCAAAATATGTCTGATTTACAAGAAGTTGTACAATGGTCTTCTTCAACCAAAACAGGAGATATCAATGAGTTAGTCATGATTGAAGAAAATTCTGTGATTAGATCAAAAATAACTTCAACAATAGAAAATTGTCTAGGTCAATCTTGTCCGAGCTTCAATGATTGCTTTGTCTTTAAAAACAGAAAGGCTGCATTAGAGTCAGATTTGGTGATTACTAATCATCATCTACTATTATCCGATATGAGTTTGCGAGAAAAAGGTTTTGGAGAAGTATTACCAATGGCTGATGTTATTATCTTTGATGAAGCACATCAACTACCCGAATTAGCCTCTACATATTTCAGTCAAACAATTAGTAGTCGTCAATTATTAGAATTGATTACGGATATAAAAATAGCAGATCGTGAAGAAGCCGGTGATATGCAGCAACTAGAAGGTGCATTAGCTAAGTTTGAGAAAGAGATACGCGATGTACGCTTAGTTTTTAGTCGGGAAGATAAGCGTCTCAATTGGTTAGAAGTTTGGGAAAACTCATTACTTTCAGTTGAATTAACAAAGATGATGATTTCTTTTCAAATTGTTCTCGATATTCTTGAAAATGTCTCTCAACGTGGGAAGTTATTAGATAATTGCTGGCAACGTGGTAAGGCACAATATAATTTTATCGATGTTTATATCGAAACCAATAAAGAAGAGTCCATTCGCTGGATAGAAATACGTGGACATCACCTGTACTTAAATCATACGCCAGTCAATATATCTGAGACTTTTCAGAAGCGACTTAATGAATATAATGCGATAAGTATATTTACGTCGGCAACTCTAGCTATAAACGATGATTTTAATTATTACAGTAGACAACTTGGTCTTGAAGAATGTCAGACTCATGTTTGGAATAGTCCTTTTGATTATCAAAAACAGACCTGTTTATATGTGCCACTAGATCTTCCCGATCCGAATCAGTTTAAATATTTTGATGCCTTTATAGAAAGAACGATAAAGTTACTCTCGTATAGTCAAGGACATGCCTTTATTTTATTTACTAGTCATCAAGCATTAAAAAAATCTGCAAATATTTTATCAAAGAAAATCAAATATCCTATACTTATCCAAGGACAGACACCACGTTCAGAATTATTAAATCAGTTTCGAGATACAGAGCATGCCGTACTACTCGGAACTAGTAGCTTTTGGGAGGGGGTTGATGTGAAAGGTGAGGCTTTATCATTAGTTGTGATTGACAAATTGCCATTCGCCAGCCCGGACGATCCTGTATTACAAGCGCGATTAAATCACTATAGTAAAAAAGGTATGAATCCTTTTATGGATTATCAAGTACCTCAAGCTGCTATAGGTTTAAAACAAGGTGTTGGAAGATTGATTAGAGATGTTACTGATCGTGGTGTCTGTGTGATTTGTGATAAACGCGTGGTAACAAAAGTTTATGGCAAGCGTATTATCAGAGCGTTACCACCAATGCCGATGACACATGTTTTAGACGATGTTAGAATTTTTTTTAATTAGTACTCTATTACTATCTGACTCATATATGTAATAGAAACAACCTTATGTGGCTATTGTCCGTGTTTTGTATTCGATAGGACGAACCAAAAAAGGCTTGATTTTAATATTTTTCATTAGCAAGATTACTCCTTGCTAGTCTCACTTATTATATCTTATGTGCTCTTATATCCGTTTTACTTAATGAATATCACCGAACTAATAAGCATAAATAGTTACAGGATAATAAGATTATTTATAATTTAGGTTGATAGAATAATGATGGAATCTACTGAAAAAAAAACTAGGCTAAGTCAGAAATTTTCCAATAGAATCAGTGTTATACAGATAACCGATACTCACATATTTGATGATGGAACATCATCATTTAATGACTATGACACCTCAGCGAGTTTGATGCGTGTTATAAATAAAATAATAGAGTCTGAAAGCGATGTCGATTTAATATTGTTGACGGGTGACTTGGTTCACGAACCCACAAGTGCCTCTTACCAAAAGCTAGCTGATCATTTATCAATAATCACAACACCAATTTTTATATTGCCTGGTAACCATGATGTGCCAGAGTTAATGAAATATATCATGGGTTTAAATGGGTATGGTACAGGAAATATAATTAAATTTGATGATTGGGTAATCATACTTTTAAACACATGTGTGAGAGGAAAAAATGGTGGAGAATTATCTCATGCGGAACTATCTTTTTTACAAAGAAGTCTTGAAGTTTATGAGGATACGAATACCTTGATTGCACTTCATCACCCTCCGGTATTAATAAATAGTAGTTGGATGGATGCAATGTCTTTGACTAACGCAAAATATTTTTTAAGTCTTATCGATGACCATAAACAAGTACGAGGAATTATCTGGGGTCATATTCATCAGGAATTTGAAGATTCAACTACTCATGCAAAACTACTTGGTACACCATCTACCTGTTTACAGTTTAAACCCGGCAGTACTGAGTTTATTATTGATGATAAGGCACCCGCCTATAGAAAATTAATTCTTGGAAATGATGGGGTGATTAGCTCAAATGTTATATATATAAGCGATTGATTTTATTTCAATTAACAACTTTATTTCTCAAATATACTGGTAAAGCTAATTCAACAGGTATTACATTGCCTTCAATGTAAGCCGATTTCGCCAAGGGAATAATATCCTTTGCTGATGGGAACACATCATCTGAATATCCAATTAAATGTGAATTAAACTGTGATTTGAGTTCTTCATTATAGGCGTTCCATCCCGTACCAGCACCGAACCAATCTCCTTCGGGGAGTTCAGGAAGTGACGTAGGTGAACACACCACTTCTTCCATAACTTGTTGCATCATTCCCTGATCATTTCTCTTAAAAAGTCCCCAGTAAATTTCTTGCATGCGTGCATCAATGGCTGTTGCTACATGAGTATGTCTGTCAACATAATGTTGAGCTAGTGCATTTAGACTTGAAACAGGGATGACAGGTGTATCATGTGCAAAAGCAAGACCTTGTATGATTCCAATAGCTATCCGCACACCTGTAAAAGAACCAGGACCTCTACCAAAGGCAATAGCATCAAGAGCCCGCATATGTATATTTGCTTCGTGAAGTAGTTCATCTACCATTGGCAGGATTAACTCGGTATGTCTCCTTGGAGAAACCCGAAAACGATGAATACAACTATTATCTGTCTCAAGCGCAGCAGAACATCCTTCTGTGGCTGTTTCTATGGCTAAAATATTCATCAATACTTTTATAGATTGTCTTGAAATTTTGTAAATATGCTTTAATAAAAATACAACAGCAGTTATAAACGATCAACATATATGTCTTCTAAAATTAAAAATAAATTAATCGTAACGAATATTATTTATGAAGGTGAGAACTAAGTTTGGTATTACATTCTCAGACACTTTGTCTAAAGCAACTTAATTAAAATGGGTGGCTATATCTATGCGATGATTATCAGTTAACGACATTATTAATGCGCGTATAGGGTTTTATTCATCAAAAACAGTACCTTAAAATAACGTTGGAGTAAGCTTATTATCTCTATAATTATGTTTATCTAATGCTATTTTTTAATAACTTTAGTTAATTTAGTTACAAGCGTTGAATAACCAATCTATAATCTGTTGTTATGTTGAATTCATTTGAAGCTCTAATTGGGTTGCGTTATGTGCGTGCCCGTCGTCGCAATCACTTTATTTCTTTTATTTCCTTAACTTCAATGATTGGTGTGGGATTGGGTGTGATGGCGTTAATAACCGTACTCTCCGTCATGAATGGCTTTGAGAAAGAATTGAAAGAGCGCATTTTAGGCATGGCTTCACATGCTACAGTAAGCGGAGACGGTAATATTCTAAATGATTGGCGACCAATAGCTAATGAAGTTCTGTCACACCCTGATGTTATCGGTGTTGCCCCTTATTTTCATGCTGAAGGCATGTTAGTGAAAAATAAGCGTGTTAATGGAACGATTATTAGAGGAATTTTACCGAGTGAAGAACCTAAAGTTTCTAAAGTTATAGAGAATATGGTTCTAGGTAATATTGAGGAACTAAAAGAGGGTGATTTTAATATCGTATTGGGTAAAGAACTCGCAATGAAACTAGGCGTGATTCTTGGTGACAAAGTGACACTTATTGCACCTCAGGCTAATATTACTCCAGCTGGTATATTGCCACGTTTAAAACGATTTACCTTGGTAGGTATCTTTCAAGTTGGTATGCATGAGTTTGATAGTGCTTTAGTATTGATTCATATGAATGACGCCTTTCGTTTGTTTCGTAAGAAAGGGCCTACAGGGTTACGTTTGAAAACAAACAATATACTGAAAGCTCCAATTATTAGTCGAGAGGTTGCTGCTCAATTACCCGGTAGATATTGGGTAGTTGATTGGACACAACGTCATGCTAACTTCTTTCGGGCACTTAAAACAGAGAAGACTGTGATGTTTGTAATACTATTACTAATTGTTGCTGTTGCTGCGTTTAATATCATTTCAACATTAGTGATGATGGTTTCTGATAAACAATCTGATATAGCCGTATTGCGTACATTAGGTGCAAGCCCTAACAGCATATTAAAAATATTTATAATTCAAGGAACGATTATTGGTTTTGTTGGTGTAGTATTTGGAGTGATTACTGGTGTCTGGTTAGCTACGAATATAGAAACAATTGTGCCAGCTATAGAATCGATGTTAGGTCAAAAATTCTTATCGGCGGATGTTTATTATATCAGTGAGCTCCCTTCCGACATGCATTGGAATGATGTTGTTACAATTAGTATTGTAGCTTTTGTATTATGTTTGTTAGCCACCATCTATCCCGCACTTCGAGCTGCGAAAACACAACCTGCAGAGGCATTACGTTATGAGTGATGCTCTAATCGAAACTAAAAACCTTAGTAAATCTTTTAATGAAGGTGAACTTCTAGTAGAAGTTTTAAAAGGTATTGATTTGATTATTAAGTCAAATCAAAGTATTGCGATTATCGGTACCTCAGGTTCGGGTAAAAGCACTTTACTGCACTTATTAGGCGGTCTTGATATGCCTGATAAAGGTGAAGTATTTATTAATAATAAAAACATGGGAAAACTAAATGATAAGCAACGAGGTGAGCTACGCAATCAATATCTTGGCTTTGTTTATCAATTCCATCACCTTTTAGACGAGTTCACTGCTCTTGAAAATATTGCAATGCCACTGTTAATAAGACGCGATAATAAGGAAGAATCATTAGATAAGGCGTCAAACTTGTTGAATAAGGTGGGATTATCGAAACGAGCACAACATAAACCGGGAGAGTTATCCGGTGGTGAACGACAACGTGCAGCTATTGCCAGGGCATTAGTCACAGAGCCCACATGCATTTTAGCTGATGAACCAACAGGTAATCTGGATGAAAAAACAGCAGAGCAAGTTTTTGAACTAATTTTAGAATTAAATCAAAGTTTGGGCACTAGTTTAATCATGGTCACACATAATATGTCACTCTCACGTCGTGCAGATCGAGTTTTAAAATTGAAAGAAGGTTTTTTGGAGGAGCAGTGACTACAGAACATATTATTTTATTCGGTGTCTACTTTCCCATTTATTAACAGCATTTATCCGCCAAACTAATCGAATAGCGAAGTATGTCAATAGCGAACAAATTGTCCCCAGTATAAAAGAACCGAGTACTAATGGTTCCCATACGGGTAGTAAAGTTGTGTTTATCCATTTCCAAGAAAAAGAAAAATCAATATTTTTTTCATCTAGACCTAATAAAGTAGAGCCTAATTTGTAGGCGAAGAAAAATAGCGGTGGAATAGTTACTGGATTACTAAATAAAGAAAAGGCTACGGCTAGAGGTAAGTTAACTCTGAATATAATTGCAACTGCAGCGGAGACTAATGTTTGTATAGGTAATGGAATAAACGCGCAGAATATTCCTATAGCCGCGCCGCCAGCAGAAGAACGGCGATGTAAATGCCAAAGATTAGGTTCATGTAAATAATCTGAAAAAATGTGCATTCCTCCACGTTTGTGGATATGTTCTTTTTCCGGTAGATGTCGTTTAAAGAAATTTCGTAAGCTCATAATTTTGATATTTCGTAATGTCAAAGAAAACTCTACTATTATAGCCTAATAACTCTAATTTGTTTGTGTATTCTTCTCGATAATTCTAAATTATATGTCTTGGATGAATCTTATCGAATTTAGAAATATAATATTTAAGAGATGATGTGCGCTTAATTAAAATGTTGCGTATTTTTTTGAAAAGATGATAAACATAAATGTTAAAAATGAATAAATTGAAATGGGTGTTTTAAAGGTTCAAAATCTATAGCTATAATTTACATTATTTAATTAAATATTGATTAAGAACGATGAATGTAGAATATTATGTCAGCAATGAGTTATCCATAGGAAAGCGTAATAGAGGAAATGGAGTTTAAAGTAACAATTCCAAATTATCGTTACCGGCAGCGTAAATGAAACGGCGAAAGATTGGTCATGGAACTAATAGAAGAATGACATTCCTCAAGTCTCTTTCGTGCGAATCACAAAGACCACAATTGGCTAAGTTTTCATGTTAGGCGGATAAATTTAAGTGAATTACCGAATCAATGAAGAGTATTTTAATTTAATGCAGTAATCTACTGAGATTGATTGTATACATGTTGTCTTGTGCCCATAGAACAATACTAGGGGATCAACATGGGGTAGATAAAAAAGTGATCATATTGTGTATTATTGAGTAATTTATCAAATTTTATTACATATTCACAAACAGAATATAATGATTCATCGTGTTCTCTACAAAGTTGAAATATTCGGAAATTATGAGGCTAGGAAGATTTCTATAAGTTTTCTTAGGGTAAGTTTAATTGTTGAATGATTTAAACAAAAAATTGCCATTCTAGAATCATTGGTAGTGGTATCATGCAAGTATTTATAAGTAATACTGTAATTTATAATAAAAACCTGGAGTGAGATAGTGTGTTTGAATTAATCAAAGCTGGCGGTTTACTTATGTGGCCAATCATGTTGTGTTCAGTTATAGCAATGGCGATAATTGGAGAGCGTCTTTTGTCGCTAAGGCAAAAAAAAATTGCGCCAAAAAACTTAGTTGCTCTGGTCTGGCAATGGCAAAATGCCGGACACCTGGATAAAAAGCGGATCAATAATTTACGAAAAAGTTCTCCTTTGGGGACAATCTTGGCGGCAGGTTTAGTAAACCGTAATCATTCGAGAGAGATCATGAAGGAGAGTATAGAAGAAACAGGACGACATATAGCCCATGATATGGAACATTTTTTGAGTACTTTAGGAACTATTGCATCAATCAGTCCATTATTGGGTTTATTAGGAACAGTTATTGGAATGATAAAAGTTTTTACAGTAATTACTTCGCTAGGTGTTGGCGATCCCAGTGTTTTGTCTGAGGGTATCTCAGAAGCATTGATAACAACAGCAGCTGGATTGACTGTAGCGATACCAAGTCTAATGTTTCATCGATTTTTTCGTGGAAAAATAGATGGGTTAATTATCACTATGGAACAAGAAGCATTAAAGATGGTTGAAGTGATGGATGGAATTCGTGAGAATGAAATAGAGGCAGGTGCCTGAATAATGAATTTTCGGTCAAAGAGTCGTGATGAAGTAGATTTAGATATAACACCATTGATTGACGTGGTGTTTTTATTGTTAATATTTTTTATGGTTTCGACCACGTTCGAACATAATTCAGAAATTAATATTACTCTACCAAGTTCGTCTAAAGATGTGACAGAAAAAATTTCTGATGCTGTGAATATTAGTTTAGACGCACAAGGGAATGTCTATATTAATGGAGAGATAATCAGAAATGATCAACTTGAGACAATTAAAATGGCTTTATCTGATGCATTGATTGGATCAAAAGAACCACCCATCATTATCAATGCAGATTCAAATGCTACTCATCAATCAGTTGTCAAAATAATGGATGTTGCTAGTCAATTGGGACTGTTTAATATCACGTTTGCTACACAAAAAATAAAGGATAAAAAATAAATCTCAGATGAATAGGATTTATCTTTAATAAAATTGATAATAACTATGTTAGCAAAACAATTCATAGAAAATACTTGGTATTCCAAACATCCGTTTAGCACTATTCTCTTACCTATGAGCTGGATATATAGTTTGATTGTTGTTATTCGACGACTATGTTACCAATCAGGCCTGATAGCAATTAATCAGGTTGATGTGCCTGTCATCATAGTAGGTAATATTTCAGTCGGTGGTACAGGAAAGACACCGCTAGTTATTTGGCTTGCAGAATACTTTAAGAAAAAAGGTTTTAAACCAGGCATTATAAGTCGTGGTTATGGTGGAAAGTTTGCTGGTAAAACCCAACAAGTAAGAGCTGACAGTAATCCAGCATTAGTCGGTGACGAGCCGGTATTGATTGCAAAAAGAACTAACTGTTCCGTCGCCATTGCTGTGAAGAAAAGTAGAGCAGCGGAAGAATTAATTGAATATTGCGATTGTAATTTAATTATCTGTGATGATGGTATGCAGCACTATTCTCTTAGTAGAGATATTGAAATTGCAGTTATTGATGGGCAACGTCGTTTTGGTAATGAACGCTGCTTGCCTGCGGGTCCTTTACGTGAACCGATTAGTCGTTTGAAAATGGTTGATCTTGTAGTGAGTAAATATACAGCAGGCAGGCATGAATATAAAATGGAATATGTCTACGGAGATTTAGTTTCGCTTGTAGATCCAAATAATACTATTTCTGTTTCTAGTTTGAAAGGAGAGAGCGTACACGTAATTTCGGGGATTGGGAATCCTGATAGATATCATTCATATTTACGCAATAATAAATTGCATATTATTTGTCATGAGTTTTCTGATCATTACTCCTACAAAAAGAAAGATGTTGTTTTTGAAGATGGCTTTCCGGTGGTGATGACTGAGAAAGATGCTGTAAAATGTACAGATTATGCAACTAAAAATTATTGGTACCTGCCTATTATAGCAGTATTGCCAGATTCATTTACTTATCGGCTTGAGGCCTATATGAAGGATATTATTTGATGAATAAAAAACTACTCGAGATCCTAGTTTGTCCGGTGACAAAAGGCCCCTTGTATTATGATAAAGAAAAGCAGGAATTAATTTCTAAATCAGCAAAGCTTGCTTATCAGATACGAGATGGGATACCTATGATGCTTGAAGAGAAGGCTAGAACGGTGAGTAATGAAGAACTCGAGAAATTGAATTAGTGCAAGTGTCTTTTTGTATTATTATTCCAGCTCGATATGATTCAACTCGGTTGCCAGGAAAACCTCTATTAGATATTAAAGGTAAGCCACTATTACAACATGTGTTTGATACAGCAACGGATACGCAAGCTAAAAGTATTACTATTGCAACTGATGACAGCAGAATAGCTGACTCTGCTAAATCATTTGGTGCATCAGTTATTATGACCTCCGAGGAACATGAGTCTGGAACTGATAGAATAGCAGAGGCAATAAATCTTCTTGAAATAGGTGATGAAGAAGTCGTCGTTAACTTGCAAGGAGATGAGTATGGTTTGCCGGCAGCATTGATTAACCAGGTGGCATCTAATTTATATAATAGGCCCGAAAGACAAGTATCAACTCTATGCGAAGCAATATCCGACTTGGATGACTATCTCGATCCAAATATAGTTAAGGTCGTATTTGATAAATTTAGTGATGCAGTTTATTTCAGTCGTTCACCGATCCCGATGAATCGTTCAGGTGGATGTCCAGAATATGCCTATAGACATATTGGGGTTTACGCATATAGGGCAGGATATTTGCGTAAATTTACTCAGCTGAAACCATGCGCTATTGAGCAATCGGAAGCACTCGAGCAATTACGCATTATTCATAATAACGAAAAAATCCATGTGGATATAGCAGCGGATAAAGCAGGAACAGGTATTGATACTGCGAATGATTTGAAATTAGCCAGAATTAAATAATTGAGACCATTTATCTTGCTCGATAAGTAATACGGCCTTTGCTTAAGTCATAAGGTGTCATTTCAACGGTAACTTTGTCTCCAGTAAGGATACGTATGTAGTGTTTTCTCATTTTTCCTGAGATATGTGCGGTGACCAAATGTCCATTCTCTAACTCTACCCGAAACATGGTATTTGGTAGTGTTTCCACAACAGTGCCTTCCATTTCTATTTGGTCTTCTTTTGCCATATAATACTCATTATTTTCAAAGGGGCGAATTCTGCACTAATTTTACTCTACTGCAAAGTCATTAAGTGACAATGTATTAAATTTCTTCCATTTTTCATCAATTAAGCATTCTATCGGACGGTAATCAACTTTGTATTTCATTTTGTCACAAGAAGAAATCCAATAACCCAGATAAAGTGAGGAATAGCCAGCTAGTTTTGACTCTTCAATAAGCGTGAGAATAGCAAATTTTCCCAGACTACGTTTTTGCATATTAGGGTCGAAAAAAGTATATATAGCCGAATAGGCATGGTCTAATTCATCGACTACAGACACAGCTAGGAGTTGACTATTAAGTCTGAATTCGTATAGATAACTATCAGACCAGCTAGCTAAAAGAAACTCTATATAATCATCTCTATTTGAATCATCCATACCACCATTAGGGTGACGTTTGGTTTGATACCTTGTATAGAGCTGAAAATGCTCTTCTATAAAAGTTGCTTTAATTCTTCCTATGTCTAAATCTTGATTGAGCTTCCAAGTACGTTTCTGATTACGACGCATTTTAAACTCATTAACAGGTATTCTCACAGGGATGCATTCAGAACAATTTGAACAATGAGGTTTATATAAATGTTCTCCACTACGCCTAAATCCATTTGTTACTAGTCTGGAATAAAGCTCTTTATCTTTCGGAAAATAAGGATCGGCAAATACACTTGTTGCCTCTCGATCATCCAGATAATTACAAGTGTGCGGAGAAGTTATAAAGAACCTGAGTTTATGTGATTGGTCATCCATTGGTATTACGCAGTTAGTTGCCAGTATTCAACTTTCTCATAACTACAATACTGTTCAAGAATTTTCCTAAACAAGCTTCTTTGTATAGTTTTTGCGCCAAGCATTTGTAAATGACGAGAATGCACTTGACAATCTATGATTTTAAAATTCATACTTTGAAGATTACGTGAGAGTACTAACAAAGCAATCTTTGAGGCATTAGATACTTTACTAAACATGGATTCTCCAAAAAAGACTTTGCCCATGGCGAGACCATATAAACCACCTACGAGCTTTTCTCCATACCAACATTCCACGGAATGAGCGTAACCCATTTTGAATAAGTTTAGATAAGCAAGTTTGATGTCATCTGTTATCCATGTGTCATCTTTTCCATTACGAGCTGCGGCACAACCGTTTACAACGTCTATAAATACGGTGTTAAATGTGACATTGAATTTGTCTTTTTTTAGTACTTTTGCCAAGCTACGTGAAACCCTTAGTTCACTAGGTTTTAATATACATCTAGGGTCAGGAGACCACCACAGAATCGGTTGATCCTTATTAAACCATGGAAAAATACCATGAGAATAGGCGTCAAGTAATCTTTTTACAGATAGATCACCACCCAAGGCAACTAAACCATCTGGTTCAATGAGTGCTTCATTGATGTCTGGAAAATTTGTGGCTAACGTATTTTTTTTAAACAAAAAAAGTTTATTTGTCTCTTCTTTATGATTAGTCACTGTAGTACGGTTAGTTTAATTTAAACGGTAAATGTGATTTCAGCATTTTAGTCTGTTCTTGCATCATTTGCATTTCTCTGTCTAGATAGTTAGCTATAGCATCTTGAAAGCCTTCTTCCTTAATCCAATGAACAGATGTCATTTCAATCGGGTGGAAGCCGCGAGCCAATTTATGTTCTCCTTGAACACCGGCATCCAGGCATCGTAATTTTTTTTGTATTGTATACTCTATCGTCTGATAGTAGCATAATTCGAAATGCAAATAAGGCACATACTGATTACACCCCCAATGGCGTCCATAGAGAGTATTTTGATCAGACATTGCAAATGCACCAGCAATATAAAATTCGTCCTTTTTAGCCAGTATTAGTAAAGTTTGTTGCGGTAACACTTTACCAATATGCTTGAAAAAATCTAGCGTCAGACGTGGTTCACCCCACTTATTATAAAATGTCTGACAGTAAAATTGATAAAACGCATACCATTGCGTATCGCTAATCTCATTACCATTTAGGTGTTCAATTTCTATTCCTGAATTTTTAATATCTCGACGTTCTTTAACTATCTTTTTACGTTTTTTTGATGTTAGAGAATCAGTGAAATCTTGAAAGTCACGATAGCCATTATTAGTCCAATGATATTGAATAGTTAGTCGTTTTAATCCCGCGTTATTTGTTAGTGAATTTAAATCATCTTTATCAGGGAATAGCACATGAAGTGAAGAATAAGATTTATCATTTATCATGGTTAATGCTGCGTCTAATAACTCTTGTTTAATTACTTCACTATCATATGATTTATTGACTAACAATCTTGGACCAGCAACGGGCGTAAAGGGAATTGAAGAAACGACTTTAGGATAGTAATTTTTACCGGCTCGATGATAAGCCTCCGCCCAAGCCCAATCAAAAACAAATTCACCATATGAATCTTCTTTTATATATAAGGGCATAACGCCAAGTAATTCATTTTCTTCTTCAATAATGATATGACAGGGACGCCAATTTTGGTTATTTAAACAATCAAATTTTTCAAGACCGGATAAAAAAGCATGTGAAAGGAATGGATTACCTCGAGTATCTAAAACTTGCCATTGATTGCAGGTTATAGTGTCTAAACCATCAAGAAAACGCCATTTATGCATTTGTAAACTATTTAAGGGTTAGTCGTGATGTTGTCACCGAGCACGCTAAGAGTTGCTCTTTTAGATCCGTCTAAAGAAAATTCTGTTTCCATATAGCTACCATTTTCAAGCATAAAGCGAAATATGACTTTGCTGCCGTTCATAAATGCATCAAGTTTTGAAGAAGTGACATTGGAGTTGTTGACATAAGCCAAAATATATTCACTCCAAACTTTATCAGTCAGACAAGGGGCCTCATTAATGGAACGATTAACGATCATATTAGTGTCAATTTGATAGGACGGACAAATTTCTTTAGAAAACACATCAAATTTTGTCTTTAAACTAAATCGTAGACGAATCGCCTCTACACTATCTTTATATATTTCAAGGGTATACCCACTTTTATTCTCATTAAAAGCAACTTGTGTTTGAGTCTCATTATTTGTGTTTGTATGAGTTATCACTTCCCATTCTGCTACTGATGAAAAGGATAAGAGCAGCAAAATAGATACGAAAGAAATTGTAGAAAAGCTATTTGGGAGAATCTTCATTACTGTTGTTTACGTTTAAATTATTAGTCACGTTAGATTGGAATTAGTATATATTTAGTCACTCTATACAGACTATTTTCTAAATCAACAATTTTTACAGATAAAATGAATCGAAGAATTTTCATGAGCAGTATTTTATCAACTTTCTTGATATCTTTTTACCATCGAGTTTCTGGTGCGGAAAGGCTCAAAGTTTTAAATAAGACTGGCTATGTTAATGATCCAATATTTCTGTTGCACCATATTGCCCCTGGACATCCCGAAACGCCAGAACGAATGAAATACATCCAAAATATTATGGAAGAGTCAGATATTTGGAATGATTTAATTCAAGTTAGTCTTAAGCCAGAAATTGGAGACTGGTTAAAAGCAGTTCATAGCGAATTACATATTGCATCAATTAAAAATAATATGCCGATCTCACACGAAGTAGCAGTAGCAGCTGTGCGTGGATGCCTCGCAGCGGTAGATCAGGTGTCTACTAGTGCAATAAATAATGCATTTTGTGCAACAAGACCACCAGGCCATCACGCTTTGAATACAGGTAAAGAAGAGGGGTTTTGTTACTATAATACAGTTGCTATAGCAGCCCGTTATGCACAAAAGAAGTATGGTTTAGAAAATATTTTAATAATTGATTGGGATTATCATCATGGTAATGCAACGGAAGAAATGTTTTATGATGACCCTAGTGTTTTGTTTTTTTCAACACATGACTTCTACGCTTATCCTGGCACAGGTGATCCTATTAAGAAGGGAAAAGGCAGAGGGTTAGGTTATAATATTAATGTACATCTTCCCTGCGGGACTAATGACCAAACTATTGTTGATATTTATAATTCGATTCTAATGCCCGCCGCAAATAGATTTAAGCCGGATTTAATATTGATTTCAGCTGGTTTTGATAGCCGCACTCATGATTTACTCGGATGTTTCGATATCACAGATACTGGATTTGCAACTATGACAAAGATTGTTATGAGAATTGCAAATACACACTGTGATGGTCGAATTGTTTCAATATTAGAAGGTGGATACGACTTGAAGGGTACTGCCAGTGCAGTGAATGCACATGTATACACATTATTAAATGAATTTGATTCATTTGACTAGTACATAATCTTTTTCCTGTATATTTTGATTGCTGGTACTTTAAAATATCAAAAACTATGTGTCAGAATCACCAGTTGATTTGGTGTAAACAGGAAAAGGCATGATATTTCCTTCTTTTGATGCTCCCTCTGTAATCTTTGCCGTACCATGCTTTTTGACTTCATCGATGCGTATAATTGAATGCAAGGGTATGAAGCTTCTTTCTACACCTTCAAATTCATTTTTAAGACTTTCTTCGGTGGGGTCAACAACAACAGTTGTCTTTTCTCCAAAAACAAGTTCTTCAATTTCAATGAAACCAAACATGGCATCGTGATGTACACTCTTGGCATAGACTTCAAAGATCTTGCCTTGATTGTGAAAGATAACTTTGTAGATATTATTTTCTAACATTTCTGGTATTTATGCCTATTTTAGTTTTACGCTTGATACTAAAGCGGGCGAATCATAGCATGGTTTATGCTTTTCACTAGAATTTATAGTACAGGTTTCCACCGGGACCTAAGGGTAATCCCGTATTGATCCATACAAATAGTAATATTAACCATATAATTAAAAATGTGATGCTATAGGGCAACATCATGGCCACGACCGTACCGAGCCCCGAACCTCGTGCGTATTTTCGCACCTCAACAATAATGATTATCATATAAGGATTCATTGGGGTTATGATATTGCTAACTGAATCACCAACACGATAAGCCGCTTGTGTGAGTTCGGGGCTGATACCAACCTGCATTAGCATAGGCACAAATACAGGAGCAAAAAAAGCATACTTTGCTGAAGAGGATCCAATCACAAGGTTGATCATCACGACCATCAAGACAAAACAGCTTAGCAATAATTCATTTTGCACCATCAGTTGGCGAAGGAACTGACCACCTGCGACAGCGAGCATCTGACCAAGCCCAGATTGATTAAACGCAGCGATAAATTGAGCGGCGAAAAATGCCAGTACGATATAGGGTCCTAATCGCGCCATAACCTCACCGAGCATATTGGCAACATCACGATCATTCTTAATCTTACCCGCGAGAGTGCCATAGATTAAACCAGGAATAAAAAAAAGGATAAATAATAAGGGGACAGTTGCTTCTATCCAACGGTCGAAACGTTTGCCTATGCCAAAGAGAGGACCACTAGTTGATGTAATGGCAAAAAATAAGGCGATTAGTAATATAAATGCTGATAACACCGAATAGAGTAATGCTCGCTTTTCTGTCTTATTGAGTACATCATAATTATCATCGAGATTTTGATCGGCAACACCTTCAATTGCAGGTTCTACAAAGCGTTCTGTCACAAACCAACCGACGAAAGTCAAGACGATGGTTGAGATAATCATGAACCACCAGTTACCGGTGATGGCAACTTGGTATTTTGCATCAATTATTTGTGCACTAGCTTGTGTAAATCCAGCTAGCAGCGGATCCAGTGCTGTTATGAATAGATTTGCACTAAAACCTGCAGAAACGCCTGCAAATGAAACAGCGATTCCAGTTAGTGGTGATCGTCCTGCTGCAATATAAAGCGCAGCGGCTATTGGAATGAGTACAACATAACCAGCATCTAATGCTACCGATGATATGATACCGAGGAGCATGGTTGCAGGTGTTAATAAACGATGGTGAACATGCGTTATTGAAAAATGCAATAACGCAGGGAGGAAGCCAGTTTTTTCCGCAAGGCCAATTCCTAACATGCCGACTAATACAATACCAAGAGGAGGAAAACTAATAAAGTTTTCTACTGCTGTTGATAAAAACCACCAAGCACCTTCAGAAGAGATGAGACTGAATGGGACGATGGTATTGCCTTTTGGATCAACAACACTCCAACCTAGATTTGCGATTATTGTTGAAAGAACAATAATAGTAATTATACCCATAAAGAAGATAGTAGTTGGATCGGGTAGTTTATTACCTGTTCTTATAATGAACGATAGTAATTTCATTACTGAATAATATCAGTTATGAAACTATCTAGGCCATCAGTATATTTCTTATTGCTCAGCAAGAACCCTTTATTATGATCTCCTATAATGTCTAGAAAATATTTTGGTGTTGTCATTTCTTTTAATGCTTCAGTAAACAGATCTTTGCCATGTTTGTATGGGATTATCTCATCATGCATGCTATGAATGATCAAGATTGGTGATTTTATATTCGCTATTCTAGTCATAGAGGAATATTTGATACGAGCTAATAAACTAGTTGGCAGGTAAGGGTAGTAATGTTTTCCAATGTCGGCGATTGAGGTGAAACTTGATTCTAGAATTAAGCCTATTGAGGCATGTCTTTCAGCGAGCCAACTAGCTACTGCGCCACCTAATGAACGGCCGAAAATAATTATACTGTCGCTTTCAATATTTTTTTCAGTAGTTAAATAATTCCAGGCCGTTTCTGCATCGATATAGGTGCCTTGCTCCGAGGGTTCGCCAGTACTTTTTCCATAACCGCGATAATCGATAATTAAAACGGATAAGCTTAGTTGGTGAAAAATATTGATACTATCAAGGCGATGTGAAATATTGCCTGCATTACCGTGAAGAAAAAGTAGCGTTGCTCTTGCTTCAGGGTGTGGAATCCACCATGCATTTATCTGTATGTTATCGATTGTGTTTAATGTGAGCTCTTCATATTCGAGCGATAGAAGATCAGGAGATGAAACAATACTATTTTTCGGATGGAAAATGAAATTAGATTGATAGAAATAGAGTAATAATGATAGTAAAATCCAGACTGTAATAATAACAAAAAAAAAAGAAAGGATTATGCGTTTGAATATAACAGTCATTGTTCAGGAAGCGCTGATCAAACCAGTGCTTCCTTTATGAAAAGTAGAATGTTTTGTTTATTCACTCTTGTTCATCTAAGTAGGCTTCAGCATCTAATGCCGCCATGCAACCACTACCAGCAGAGGTGATGGCTTGACGATAAATATGATCGGCAACGTCCCCAGCAGCAAATACGCCCTTGATGGAGGTAGATGTGGCTTGTCCTTCAATACCACTCTTGATTTTGATATAGCCATTATTCATATATAATTGGCCGTCAAATATCTGAGTGTTGGGCTTATGTCCTATCGCGATAAATACGCCTTTTAAGTCTAATGCTTTAGTATTGTCATCTTGAGTACTCCTGATACGTATACCTGTCACGCCACTATCATCACCCAAGACTTCATCAAGGGTGTGGTTCCATTCAATTTTAATATTGCCATTTTTTTCTTTCTCAATAAGTCGATCAGATAATATCTTTTCTGAACGAAATTTATCACGACGATGTACAACAGTAACACTATTTGCAATATTAGATAAATATAATGCTTCTTCAACAGCAGTGTTTCCACCACCAATAACGGCAACATCCGCGCCCCTGTAGAAAAAACCGTCACAAGTGGCGCAGGCGGACACGCCTTTTCCTTGAAAGGCCTCTTCGGATGGGATGCCAAGATACTGAGCCGAAGCACCAGTAGCGATAATCAAGGCGTCACAAGTATAAATGCCACTATCACCGGACAGCTTAAAGGGACGCTCAGTTAACTCCGCGGTGTGAATATGGTCAAATATTAATTCAGTGTCAAAACGTTCGACATGCTTTTGCATTCTGTCCATTAGTTCGGGGCCCTGCAAGCCCTCAACGTCCCCCGGCCAGTTGTCTACATCTGTCGTTGTAGTTAATTGACCACCTTGCTCTATGCCTGTGATTAATACTGGAGCAAGATTTGCTCTTGCAGCGTATAATGCTGCTGTATATCCAGCTGGTCCTGAACCGAGGATTAATAGTTTTGAGTGGCGTAAATTGCTCATTTTTCGATTGCTCCAAGCTTGTTGAGTGCTATTTGTAAAGTGCGCTATGCTACTTTATGACTTAGACTGTGTCTAATCATATAAAGTATAAAACTAAACTTAATGCACTATAATCAATAAAATAAGTACGAAATATACATATGAATTTATTCTTAATTTTTAGTTTAAAAAGTCTCTTAATAAACATATAATTACAGTTATTATCTACTAAAAAGGATTAATGTGTCACAAGCATCACGTAAACAAAATCAAAGTAAAGCTATCGCTGGCAATTTAATCACTAATGCCAGAGAGGTGATGGTCTTTGCTTCTTTAATTATTGCAATTTTTCTATTTCTTGCGCTATTTACATACCATCCAGATGATCCTGGTTGGTCACATTCTGTAACAGTTCATGAAGTTCATAATGGTGCTGGGACTGTAGGTGCTTGGATAGCAGATATTATTCTTTACGTGTTTGGTTATTTCGGATATCTCTTTTCAATCTTGATATTGATTAGTGGTTGGCGTTTACTTCAATCAAGATATAAAAACGAATCTTTCAATGGACTCTTACTTTCTATTAGAGCTCTAGGTGTGATATTAAGTATTTTTGGTGGGTGTGGCATTGCTTGGATGCACTTTTATGCTGGAAATATACTACCTTACGAAGTCAAAGGTGCCGGTGGCCTTTTAGGTGACGTAGTTGGTTCATTTTTGCTGAGTACTACGGGTAAGATAGGCAGTACTCTATTAATGTTGGCAAGTTTCATTATAGGTTTGACTCTCTATACAGGACTATCTTGGTTTTTATTTATGGATTCTACGGGACGTTACACCTTGAATATTATTAATGTCTCAAGGAATAGACTGGCTTCTTTTAATGATTGGGCAGCAGGACGACGTGTGAAAAAGGATCGAGAGCAGAATTACAAACAAGAACAGGAGATAATTGGACATAGGATTCCACCAAAAATCGAACCTATCAGGCATGAGGTTGAAATCGGTATTCGCGCTATCAAGGAAAAACAAGAAAATTTGTTTGAGCCACTATCTGAAACTATCTTGCCGCCATTAAATTTACTTGATGAGCCACCACCAAAAAAAACTCAATATTCTAAAGAAGCATTAGAAGCTATATCAAGGCAAGTTGAATTAAAATTAAAAGATTTTGGTGTGTCTGTTGAGGTTGTCGCTGTCCATCCTGGCCCTGTCATAACTCGTTTCGAATTAAATCCTGCCCCTGGTGTAAAGGGTAGTCAAATTATTAATCTTTCAAAAGATTTAGCACGTTCTTTAGCTGTTATAAGCGTTAGAGTTGTCGATGTTATTCCCGGAAAACCTTATATCGGTCTGGAGATTCCAAATGAAAATCGTGAGCTTGTAACTCTGGGTGAGATCTTAAATACGAAGGAATATGAGTCCGTTAAATCACCTATGGTACTGGCCCTAGGCAAAGATATCAGTGGCAAGCCGGTAGTAACAGATCTGGGTAAGATGCCACATCTATTAGTTGCAGGTACTACAGGGTCTGGGAAATCAGTTGCATTGAATGCCATGATTTTGAGTTTGCTTTATAAAGCTACGGCAATGGAAGTTCGTTTAATAATGATCGATCCAAAAATGCTTGAATTGTCAGTTTATGAAGGTATTCCCAATCTACTGGCACCTGTAGTAACAGATATGAAAGAAGCAGCAAATGCGCTTCGGTGGTGTGTTGCTGAAATGGAGCGACGTTACAAGCTGATGTCTGAACTTGGTGTCAGAAATATAACTGGGTATAACAAAAAAGTCAGTGATGCTATCGATAGTGGTAATCCGATACCAGATCCCACTTATAAACCTATCAGTGAAGATGATGAGAAACGCTATTTAGAAAAGTTACCCTTCGTTATCGTAATCATCGACGAATTAGCTGATATGATGATGACGGTGGGTAAGAAGGTAGAAGAACTTATCGCTAGACTTGCTCAAAAGGCGAGAGCGGCGGGTGTACATTTAATATTAGCCACACAACGGCCATCAGTAGATGTCATTACTGGTTTGATTAAAGCAAATGTACCCACACGAATAGCTTTTCAGGTTTCTTCGAAGATTGATTCAAGAACGATTCTCGACCAAATGGGTGCGGAGCAATTATTAGGCCATGGTGATATGTTGTATTTATCTCCCGGTACAAATCTTCCTGAACGAGTTCATGGTGCATTTGTATCAGATGAAGAAGTTCACAAAGTTGTCAATGATCTTAAATCGAGAGGAATACCTGAATATGTTGATGAAATCTTACGTGGGCCCTCTGATGGTGGTGCAAATGCGATACCAGGACTTGATATCTCAAGTGACGATATGGACCCTCTCTATGATGAAGCGGTGAGAATCGTAACAGAAACGCGAAAGGCTTCAATATCATACATACAAAGAAGATTAAAAGTCGGTTATAACCGTGCTGCAAGAATTGTAGAAGAAATGGAAAATAGTGGGCTAGTTGGGCCATTGGAGTCGAACGGTAGTCGAGAAGTTTTGGCTGCATCACCACCATCTATTAATTGAATACTGACATGTCTAATTATAAATTGCTTTCGATAATTTTAATTTTGACTAGCACACTCATATCAGCCGAGGAACTATTTGAACCTCTGAAAGATTTTTTTAAAGAGTTTGAAACATTGTCTGCTGACTTTACGCAAACATTACTGAATGAGGATGGAGAACAAATTGAAAAAATGACGGGAACTTTGTATCTGCAACAACCCAACAAGTTTAATTGGCACTATAAAGAACCTTATGTTCAAAAAATAATAACTAATGGTAAAGTGTTGTGGATGTTAGATGAAGATCTGGAACAGCTTACAGTTAGAAACTTCGATAGCGATATTATCGAGAAAACTCCTGCTGCAATTATTCTAGGTAATTCAAAATTTAAAAAACATTTCATTCAAAGAGGACTTGGCAAAATAGAAGGCTTTGATTGGGTAGAGCTAGTACCCCGCGATTTGGATGCATATTACAAAAATATTCGTGTAGGCTTTGATGCCAGTAAACTAGGAATGATGATTATTACTGATAATCTTGATCAAACTACACGAATTGATTTCGATGAAGTAAAAAAAAATATTAAAATGCCTAGCGGACAATTTGATTTCGAAATTCCAGCTAACATAGATGTGATAGATGAAAGGCTAATAGAGAATTACTAATTTATTATTTGTTCTAGACTTGATTTTCAAAATGGTGATTATATAGATATAGTCTGTGATTCTTGGTTTCGTTTTGTGAGACTGTACTTGCTGATGATTTATGTTGACTCTTTCCGAAATATCACTTTAAAAAATGTAGTTTATCACGAAAGCGAAAATGCTTTCTTTCATAAGGTGATCTAAATCTAGAAAGTGTAATGATCTGAGAGCATAGATTTATTCTTCTTTCTTGAAATCAACGATATGGAAGTGATACTTATTTACACTAGTATTGAGTTTTTTCAAAATACGAAAACTTTAGGTGTTATATTATTAGAATTATAGATACGCTAAAGAAGTAAACTAGAAACTCTAGATACTATTTAAAATGATATACTGATAGTTATTAAAACAAACAAAGATTTAACTTAACGGCATAAAAAAATATTAGGTCATGAATAACGACACTGATTTTCGTCCTCTTGCTGATCGAATGCGACCCAAAACGATTGATTCCTATATTGGTCAGGCTCATATTTTAGGCGAAACCAAACCATTACGAATGGCAATAGAACAAGGTCGCTTGCATTCGATGGTTTACTGGGGGCCTCCTGGCACAGGTAAAACAACACTGGCAAGATTAATAACTAAATCTTGTGATGCTCAATTTCTATCTATCTCCGCTGTTTTGAGTGGTGTAAAAGATATTCGTGCTGCAATAGTGAAAGCAAAACAATATAGAGAAGTTTATGATAAAGAAACCGTACTTTTTGTTGATGAAGTTCACAGATTTAATAAATCACAACAAGATGCATTTTTACCATATGTTGAAGATGGAACTATCACCTTCATAGGCGCGACTACCGAAAATCCTTCATTTGAATTAAATAATGCATTATTGTCTCGTGTTCGTGTATACGTATTGAAGTCACTGACAACTGATAATATTAAAAGTATTTTAGATATAGCATTAAATGATAGTCAGGTAGGTCTTGGCAAACTAGAATTATCACTAGATGATGCTACTTTTAATAAACTAGCAGAAGTCGTAGATGGTGATGCTAGACGAGCATTAAATATTCTTGAGATAGTTTCTGATCTTTCCGAAAAAGGAGTGGTCACTGAGGCTTTGTTAAATGATGTTTTGGTAGAGGGTTTCTCACGGCGTTTTGATAAAAGTGGCGAAGCCTTTTATGATCAGATCTCTGCATTACATAAATCAGTTCGCGGCTCTGATCCTGATGCTGCACTCTATTGGTTTTTAAGGATGATTGATGGAGGCTGTGATCCATTTTATGTTGCCCGTCGTGTAGTTCGAATAGCTTCAGAAGACGTTGGTAATGCCGACCCTAGGGGCTTGCGATTAGCCTTAGATGCGTGGGAAACACAGGAACGACTGGGCTCTCCGGAAGGTGAATTGGCTATAGCACAAGCCATTATTTATCTTGCATGTGCGGCAAAGAGCAACGCTGTCTACAAAGCATTTAGCACTGCTATGCAAGACGTAAGAGAAACAGGTACAAAAGAAGTCCCGTTGCACTTACGTAATGCACCGACAAGTTTAATGGCGTCACTCAATTACGGCAAAGATTATCATTATCCACATGATGCGCAAGACGGTTATGTGGCAGGTGAAAATTATTTTCCAGATGATATGAAAGACAAAACTTATTATTACCCTGTTAATCGCGGATTAGAAATTAAGATAGCTGAGAAGTTAACCCTCTTGAAAGAGAGAAACAAGTCATCAAGAAAAAGTAAGTAATGATCCAAGTAATATCTATTGCAGTTGGTGGCGCATTGGGTGCCTTATGTCGCTATGGAATGACCATGGGTATCTATAGTTTGGTAGGCCGAGGATTTCCATATGGAACATTAGCAGTAAATATATTAGGTTCCTTTCTTATGGGGGCAGCATATGTAATTATGATTGAAGGTACTGATATTAATCCAGAATGGCGTGTAGGTATTACGATTGGATTGCTTGGTGCATTTACTACTTTTTCTACATTTACTATCGAGACAATTAATCTGCTTGAATCTGGTGATGCCTTCAAAGCCGGTCTAAATATTTTATTGAGCATTACACTCTGCTTGCTGGGTTGTTGGTTGGGGGTCATAGTTGGCAAACAATCATAACGAAGAGAGAAAAATATTAAATGAAGTAAAGAATAAAACCCAGATATATTGTACATTGGCCGATAAAATAGATATGTAAAGGATTAAATTAGCAATGTTAGACCCTCAATTATTACGTAACGATATAAAACAAGTTTCTAGAGCTCTAAGCAAGAGAGATATGAAACTTGATGTCGATGTGATTCAAAAATTGGAAGAAAAACGTAAAATTTTTCAGATCGAAACTGAAGAATTACAAGCTTTACGTAATTCAAAATCAAAATTGATTGGTCAATTAATGTCAAAAGATGAAGATGCGCAGGCAACTATAGATGAAGTTACAAAGATCAAAATAAGTCTTGATGAAATTGTTTCTGAACTAAATGTTGTTCAATCAAATTTAAATGATATCTATTTTCGTATTCCAAATATCCCACACGAATCTGTGCCCAGAGGAAAAACTGAAGAAGATAATGAAGAAGTAAAGATCTGGAGTACGCCAAAATCGTATGACTTCGTACCTAAAGATCATGTAGATTTAGGTGAGGCATTAGGTTTAATCGATTTTGACGCTGCGACTAAGATCAGCAGTACTAGATTTGTTGTTATGCATCGAGGGATAGCAAAGCTTCACCGCGCGATCATCCAATTCATGTTGGACACACATATTAATGAACATGATTATGATGAGATCAATGTGCCTTATTTGGTGAATGTAGACAGTTGCATAGGTACAGGACAGTTACCCAAGTTTGAAGAAGATTTGTTTCAAATTAAAGAACATAGTTTGTATCTTATTCCAACAGCAGAGGTCCCGGTAACTAACATTGTTCGTGATGAAATAATCAATAATGACCAATTACCAAAGAAATTTGTTTGTCACTCTCCCTGTTTTAGAAGTGAAGCAGGTTCCTATGGCAAAGACACACGAGGTATGATTCGACAACATCAGTTTGAAAAAGTCGAAATGGTGCAATTGGTGAAACCAGAAACCTCATATGCTGTGTTAGAAGAGTTAGTAAGTCATGCTGAAGATATATTACAAAAACTAGAACTTCCTTATCGTGTTGTTACTTTATGTGGTGGTGAATTAGGATTCTCCGCAGCGAAGACTTATGACATTGAAGTTTGGCTACCTAGTCAGAACAAATACAGAGAGATTTCATCTTGTAGTAATTTTGAAGATTTTCAAGCACGGCGGATGAAAGCGCGGTGGCGTAACCCAGAAACAAATAAACCTGAATTGCTACATACTCTAAATGGTTCCGGTTTGGCAGTAGGTAGAACTTTGATAGCCATAATGGAGAACTATCAAAATAAAGATGGGAGCATAACCATTCCAAATATATTACGGCCTTATATGGGTCATAAGTCCGTTATATCTAGTTGATTTTTTGTCAAAAAAACGCCCAAAAACGGGCGCTTTCATTTTTAATTTTCACACAGTGGACTTATTCTATATTTGCACCAACAACAGCCGCCATTTGCATCATGTCGATTGTTTCACCTTCTTTCATTTGCGTTAGATCTGTTAGTTTGCCTGATTTGCTTGTGGATTTTGTGTTTTTAAATATAGATACTAAGCTTGCGTCAGCCACAATGAATTTACCACCATTTTCAGCTTTACCGTTCTCAGTCTTTGTTTGAAGCTTATTTTCCTTAATATAGTCCCATAATTTCTTCGTTATCTCTGTACGAGGAAGCTCTGTTGCTCCTAGTAAATTTGCAAGATCTTTTTTTAACTTAACCGGTTTACTTAACCCTTTTGCTTCTGCCATTTTTAACTCCTTAATATTTTATTTAAGTTCAAATATTCTATTCACCTGATGATAACTAAAATAATGCTTCATATTATTTTAAGATGATACGCTTTTTACAAAATTTCTTTAAGTACTGAGTCTAAGCTTTGTTTTGCATCACCAAAATACATACGTGTGTTTTCCTTAAAGAAAAGTGGATTTTGAACACCCGCATAGCCCGTTGCCATTCCTCTTTTTAATACAACGGTAGTTTTGCCTTTCCAACATTCCATAACTGGCATACCCGCAATAGGACTATTTGGATCTTCCTGGGCAGACGGGTTGACTATGTCATTTGCTCCGATAATAACGGACACATCGATATCTGGAAAATCGTCGTTTATTTCATCCATCTCGTAGACGATATCATATGGAACTCTTGCTTCCGCTAACAGAACATTCATGTGTCCTGGCATACGACCAGCAACTGGATGAATACCAAACCGCACATTGATTTTCTTATCACGCAAGGTCTGAGTGATTTCATGCACAGTATGTTGTGCTTGTGCTACAGCCATACCGTAGCCGGGAATAATCATTACTTCTTTGGCGTCGAGTAAAAGTTCTGCAACTTCATGAGTCTCAATAGATATCACTTCGCCTTGTTCTTCAGATGAACCCGAAGGGACAGCTCCTGAAGTAGTACCAAAGCCACCCGCAATAACTGAAAAGAAATTTCGATTCATCGCACGACACATAATATAACTCAAAATAGCACCACTACTTCCAACTAATGCACCAACGACAATCAATAAATCATTACCCAACATGAAACCAGTTGCTGAAGCTGCCCAACCTGAATAGCTATTCAACATTGAGACAACCACAGGCATATCGGCACCACCAATGGCTAAGACCATATGTATGCCAAAGATTAGAGCGATTGCAGTCATAATCATTAATGGCATCATGGCATTACCTCCATCAAGGTGACCTTGATGAACAAAATCATAACAAAAATAGATACTCGCAATGAGTAAACCCAAATTCAGCCAATGACGTGCTGGAAGCATCAATGGATTACCACCAATTTTTCCACTCAATTTACCAAAGGCAATGACTGAACCAGAAAATGTGATGGCACCAATAAGTATACCTACATATATTTCAACCTCATGGATGGTCTTTTCAACCCCTATCAAACTTGATCCGCCCATGAAGTTCACATAGCCAACAAGAACAGCGGCAAGACCAACAAAACTATGAAGAATAGCTACCAATTCTGGCATTTGAGTCATAGCCACCCTCTTGGCGAGAATAATACCTATCGTGCCACCAATAAGCATAGTGGCAATAATGATATGGATATTATTGAAGACTTCAGGACCGAAGACGGTTGCTAATATAGCAAGGGCCATACCTATGATGCCGTAAAGATTACCCTTTCGTGCTGATTCCTGATGACTTAATCCACCCAAAGTCAGAATAAATAAAACAATTGCGCCGATATATGATGCTGTTACTAGACCTTCTGACATAATAATCTCCTTATTTTCTAAACATGTCTAACATACGTTGGGTAACTGCAAAGCCGCCTACGATGTTGATGCTTGTTATAAGGATACCAAACGCAGCAAGACTGACTAGCACCGGATCTGATGATGATATTTGCACTAATGCACCAATAACGATGATGCTACTGACTGCATTGGTGACGCTCATTAGCGGAGTGTGTAGCGAAGCGGAGACATTCCAAATCACCATATAACCAACAAAACAAGATAGAACAAAGACAGTAAAGTGAGTCATGAAAGACGCTGGGGCAACTGATCCAACACCAAGTAAAACAAGGGCACCGATAATGACCGGTAGCATCTGATTAAATAAGCTGGGTGGCTTAATCTCTTCTTTTTTAAGAGGGGCAGGTGCTTCAGGAGGTTTTGTAGAAGCAGCGGATAGCTTTACTTGAGGTGGTGGCCAAGTGATTTCCCCACTCTTAACAACGGTTGCACCACGAACAGCTTCATCTTCAAAATCAATAGTTATCACACCATCTTTCTCAGGTGTCATATCAGTAATCAGATGACGCAAATTAGTTGAGTAGAGTTGACTCGATTGAGTCGGTAAACGACTAGGTAAATCACTATAACCGATAATAGTGACACCGTTATCAGTTACTGACAGTTCATGTGGAACTGTCAGCTCACAGTTACCACCTTGTTCAGCAGCTAAATCGACAATGACACTGCCATTTTTCATCGAATTAACCATTTCAATTGTAATTAATTTTGGCGCTGGTTTTCCAGGAATTAAGGCTGTTGTTACAATAATATCAACTTCTTTTGCCTGTTCCGCAAAAAGTGCCATTTCGGCAGCAATGAATTCATTGCTCATAGTTTTTGCGTAACCACCTTCGCCACTACCATCCTCTTTGAATTCAAGTAACAAGAAGTCAGCACCCATACTTTCGACTTGTTCCTTAACCTCAGGACGTGTATCAAATGAACGAACAATAGCGCCTAAACTATTTGCTGCACCAATAGCAGCAAGACCTGCTACCCCGGCTCCGATAACCAACACTTTTGCAGGAGGTACTTTGCCAGCAGCTGTTATTTGACCTGTGAAAAATCGTCCGAAATTGTGTGATGCCTCAACGATAGCTCGATATCCAGCTATATTGGCCATAGAACTGAGCGCATCCATTTTTTGAGCGCGAGAGATTCGTGGCACAGAATCCATGGCAAGAATATTAACCTTCTTGGCAGAAAGCTTTTCCATCAGTGATTTGTTTTGTGCTGGCCATATAAAACTGATTAATGTTTGTCCGTCATGCAACAACTCAATTTCATTATCATCAGGAGCTCGTACTTTCAATATGATGTCTGAAGAATCCCACAGTGTTTTGATATCAGTTACTATCTCAGCGCCAGCCTCGCTATATGCTGCATCAGAATAATTTGCTTCTGCACCTGCGCCAGCCTCTAGAGAGACATCGTACCCCAATTTTTGTAACCAATTTACAACTTCAGGTGTCGTTGCTACACGCTTTTCACCCGCATAAGTTTCTTTAGGCACCCCGATCTTCATCGTTTGACAACCTCTCGTTTGGATTTATGTAGTTTGATAGTGATTAATTATAAAAATGCATAAGATGCTAGCACGATTAGTAATTTAAATCATAGTTGCCTCAGCCATTCTGTCCCGCCAATCAATAGACTTTAATCAATAGAGATAAAAAAACCATTTTTTTATGATTTTAAAGTCGCATAACATGACCGGCGCTAGCATAAATTTCTATATGAATGATAGTCGTGGAGTCGTGCCTCTCTTTGATGCAAGTAATGAAATAGGCGGTTTATTGTCTATGCCGCTCCCGTGCATTAATACACTCGCGGCATACAGCATCTCCTGTACAAAAAAAACCCAGCACTTAGCTGGGTCTTATTAGAACTTGAATATAGTTGAGGTTCATATCAGTCACGACCCGTGAAGGCAGTTACTAAATGAAGTAAATGTTGAAACAATATAATTATATTTAGATACAGTGAAACTGTTGCCATTACATAGTTTGTTTCACCGCCATTAATAATACGGCTTGTATCATATAAAATAAAACCGCTCATCACGAGTACCATAACTGAACTTATCGCCAATGATAGGGCTGGTATTTGAAGGAAAATATTAGCTATCATCGCAATAATTCCAACGATGAGACCTACAAACAAGAAGCCTCCCATATATGAGAAGTCTTTTTTAGTCGTTAGAACATAACCTGAAAGTGATAGGAATATCACGCCTGTGCCACCAAGAGCTGTTCCAACCAACTCAGCGCCATTCGAAAATGTAACTAAGTAATAGCTCAAAAGAGGTCCTAGGCCATAACCTAATAAACCTACAAAAATGAATGTTAATGGTAATGCTGCAGCTGAACTCTTATATTTAGGTATTACGAACCAAATAAGAACAATTGCAATCACGTTACACATCATCGCTGACATAAAAGAGGCGTTGGTAGCTACTGCGACAAAAGACATGATTGAGCTGAAGACTAATGTCATAGACAACAGTAAGTATGTGTTTTTTAACACTTTATTAGTAGCGAGTATAGACTCGGTAGGGCGGCGTACGACTACAGAAGGGGATTCATTCATTTAATTCACCTTTACGTTAAAATTTATCTATATACATATATAGTTTGTATCGTTTTTTTAGAAAAATATCAAGCTTTGTTGCATTAAATTCACTTAAAATTCAATTGTCTTATACGGCTTTTCCCATGACTAATGATCATGTATCCTCTCGATCTTTGATCCTATGACGCAGGAGAGGTGGCAGAGTGGTCGAATGCACTGGTCTTGAAAACCAGCGGTCCTTTATCGGTCCCGTGGGTTCGAATCCCACCCTCTCCGCCACTATTAACGTATTATTAATAGTATGATAGAAAATTCATCTGCATTTAATCCAAATTGCACTGCATGTCCAAGGTTAAGTGAGTCTCTAACAAAGATCCGTTCAAAATTTTCTCATTATCATGCACGACCAGTTCCATCTTTTGGGGCTAAGAATCCAAAATTACTCATCGTTGGTTTAGCGCCTGGATTACATGGTGCTAATGCTACAGGAAGACCATTTACTGGTGATCATGCCGGAGTAATTCTTTATAAAATGCTTTATGAGTATGGGTTCAGTAATAAAGAAATTTCCACACATTTAAAAGATGGTATGAAACTAAAGCATTGCCAAATAACTAATGCGGTAAAATGTTTGCCACCCGAAAACAAACCAACAGTTGAAGAGATTACTAGGTGTAATTCATATCTAGTTGAAGAATTGAAGGCAATAGATAAAAAAGCAGTTATCCTATGTTTAGGTTTGATTTCGCATAAAGCAGTATTAAAAGCCCTAAGTTTAAAACAGTCTATTTATCCATTTAGACATGGAATAAGTTACTCACTAGATGATGGACACACTATTGTAGACTCGTACCATTGTAGTAGATATAACACAAATACCAAACGACTGACTGAAGAAATGTTTAGAGATATTTTTACCTTTATTAAATCACAGATAGATTTAAATACCAATGTCGTTTGATACAAAAATATATCTTAAAACATTAACTAGCTTGCCGGGTGTTTATTGTATGCAGGATGTTCAAGGTCAAGTTATCTATGTTGGCAAAGCAAAAAATCTAAAAAAGCGGGTTTCTAGTTATTTTACATCAAGCAAAACTGATTCACCGAAAACGCAAGTAATGATCAAACAAGTTGCGAATATAGAGGTGACCGTTACACATACTGAAAATGAAGCTTTGATATTAGAAAATAATCTAATCAAAAGCTATAAACCTCGCTACAACATCTTATTTCGTGATGACAAGAGTTATCCTTATCTTTATTTGTCAAGTGAGCATGAATATCCTCATTTTCGTTATCATCGTGGTGCTTTAAAGGGTAAAGGGAAGTATTTTGGACCATACCCTGGCGCTGGATCAGTCAAACGCACACTGAACTTATTACAGAAATTGTTTTTGATTCGTTCTTGTGAAGATAGTGTTTTCGCGAATCGTTCTCGCCCTTGTTTGCAATATCAAATTAAACGTTGTTCAGCACCATGTGTTGAAATAGTCTCAAAAGAAGATTATTCGCGTGATATTAGGCATGCTACATTATTCCTAGAAGGAAAAAATGATGAGGTTATTAAATCTTTAAATGAACCGATGCAAAGAGCCTCAGAGGCATTAGAATTCGAAGTTGCAGCAAGATTGCGTGATCAAATACGTTCATTACGTGATGTTCAGGAGAAACAGCATATCAGCACAGATGGTGGCGATCTTGACATCATTGCTTGCGTAATAAATGGGAGCCATGCTTGTATTCAGTTAGTTATTATTCGTTCCGGATTAAATTTGGGTAGTCGTAGTTATTATCTACAAAATATTGCTAAACAACCAGAATCAGAGTTAGTGAGTGCATTTTTAAGTCAATTTTATTTAAGTCCAAATACACAGCAAAAAATAGCCACAGAAATATTAATTAGTCACGAGGTTGATGATCTTGAATTAATAGAAGAGGTTATTTCTGAAAAAGCTGGAAGAAAAATTAAACTAAAATTTAAAGTGAGAGCCGAACGCGCAAAATGGCTCAGCATGACACAAGAAAATGCTAATTTAGCACTAAAACATAAATTGGCGAGAAATAAGAGCCAACATAAACGCTTTAAAGCGTTAGAGGAATTACTCTCATTCAAAGATCCAATAGAGCGTATGGAATGTTTTGACATAAGTCATACGCAGGGTGAATCGACAGTCGGATCATGCGTTGTTTTTGGCACTGAAGGACCAATAAACTCTCAATACCGGCAATTTAATATAAAAAATATTACTAAGGGTGATGATTATGCGGCAATGAGCCAAGTTGTCAGGCGTCGTTATACACGACTCATCAAAGAAGAGGCAAAACTACCAGATATTATTTTAATTGACGGTGGTAAAGGTCAAATTAGTATGGCAAAAAAAGAACTCGATGAGCTACAAATATTAGATATTCCTATATTAGGTGTTGCTAAAGGAACTTCAAGGAAACCTGGGTTGGAAAATCTAATTCTCGCACTTGAAAAAAAAACGATAGACTGTGATAGTTCATCTCCAGCACTACATTTGATACAACATATTCGCGATGAAGCGCATCGTTTTGCGATAACTGCGCATCGACAACGTAGAAAAAAAACGCGTAATAGTTCTACACTTGAGAATATTGAAGGGATAGGAAGCAAACGAAGACAAAGTTTGCTCAAACACTTCGGTGGAATACAAGGCATTGCTAAGGCTGGAATAGATGATTTGGCAAATGTTTCAGGAATTAGTAAAAATCTTGCTCAGAAGATATATGAAAATTTTCACAATATTTTATGAATATACCTAATCAACTAACATTACTACGAATATTGTTAATACCTGTTTTTGTGCTAGTGTTTTATTCACCAGTGAGTTGGAATAATTATTTCGCATGTCTTGTCTTTGTCTTGGCAGCAGTGACTGACATATTAGACGGGTACTTGGCGAGAAAATTGAATCAAACATCCACACTAGGAGCTTTCTTAGATCCAGTTGCAGATAAATTGATGGTAGCTGTTGTATTGGTATTAGTGGTCCAGCAAAATCCGATTATTAATCTAGCATTACCTGCAGCAATTATTATCGGACGTGAGATTACTGTTTCGGCATTACGGGAATGGATGGCTGAAATTGGTGCGAGAAATAAGGTTGCTGTTTCCATTTTAGGTAAGATAAAAACAATAGCTCAAATGCTAGCATTGGGTTTTCTAATATTCAGAGTGCCTGTCTTTGGCATGCCTATATACGAAATAGGTTTAATTCTACTTTATTTTTCGGCAATTATAACATTGATATCCATGGTTCAGTATTTGATGGCAGCCTGGCCACAATTAAAAGAATAAATTGGTAATTTGATTGACACTTTAAAAGTCGAAGATACAATATGCGTCCTTTGCGGGAATAGCTCAGTGGTAGAGCACCTCGTTGCCAACGAGGATGTCGCGAGTTCGAATCTCGTTTCCCGCTCCAAGTTATGGAAGCCCCGGTATCCACGGGGTTTTGCATTTTGCAGGCGATGATATAAGTATAATAGTAACATCGGCTGAGTGGCAGAGTGGTTATGCAGCGGTTTGCAAAACCGTGTACCTCGGTTCAATTCCGGGCTCAGCCTCCAAGTTACTATATCAAGGTTTAGCCCGGGTGGCGGAATTGGTAGACGCAAGGGACTTAAAATCCCTCGCCTTAACAGGCGTGCCGGTTCGATTCCGGCCCCGGGCACCATCTCTATCAAGGCTTTCAGTCTATTTATAATTTTCTACACGTAATTAATGTGTCTCTGTGGGACACTCATGGGACATTTCTATTTATAACTGCATATAATCTCTTATATGTATGCTTTGTACTCGAATACTAAACTAGCAATTTATTATTAAATGTCTAGGCGCGTTACAACTGAAGATTTCATCCAACGTGCACGCATAAAGCATGGAGATCGTTATGACTATTCAAAAGTCACATATGTTGCAGCTAGAACTAAGGTCACTATTATCTGTCCTCTGCACGGCAAGTTTGAGCAAACACCTGCTAATCACTGCACTGGACATGGTTGCCATGAATGTTGAGGCAATAAGCCATTAACGTTAGATAAATTTATAGAGCGTGCCAGTAAGATTCACAATGGTCGATATGACTACTCACGTGTAAAATTTAAAAATGTTGAGAATGTAATTGAAATTATTTGCCCGAAACATGGATCATTTTCTCAGCGGCTAATGTCGCACTTAAAAGGTTTTAATTGCAGCAAATGTGGACGAATAAGTACAGCCAAAAAGTTAGGTCACAATCTTCAACGTTTCATTCATGACTCCACTCTAGCACATGATGATAGATATGATTATTCACAAGTCGAGTATGTTAATGCACTTAGTAATGTAATTATTATTTGCAGGGATCATGGTCCTTTTTCACAAAAGCTAGCTAATCATATACGTGGCATAGGATGTCCAAAATGTGGTGATGAAAGTACAGCAGAAAAAAGAAGAGGAACGACTGAAGATTTCATTCTTGAAGCACGTAAAGGATTGTTCGCGATACAAAAATAGCTAAGAAGTAAAAAATAAACACAACTTTAAATGCCAGATATGCGGCTTGTTTCTTGAAACTAATGCAGATTTGTATGCGGAGGCAGCTCATATTAAACCGTTAGGTAGGCCACATAATGGTCCAGATTATGATTTATATGAGCGAGTTATCTAAAAATTATTTGAACTAAAAGTGATATTGAATTGATACATGCGTCAAATTTTTTCAGGAACATTGCTCAAAACCATAAACACGCCAACTGACATTAGTGCTAAGCCGGCAATACGTTGTGGGCTTAGTGCATATTGAGTCATGCCTAGAAAACCATAATAATCAATAACACTCATTGCAATCAGCTGACCAAGTAGAACAAATGAGACCGCATTCGAAATACCAAAATGAGGCGCTATCCAAGTTATGCTTAAAATGTAAAACATGACAAAGAAACCACCAAGATAAAAATGCCAAGGTATCTCTGGATTGTATAATCTCGTTGGTATGCCTTCAGTAGAAATTAAATAAATTATAGCTATGGCTAAACCCACTGAAAGTAATATTGTCGCCGCGAGGGCAGGGCTTTCAAGTTTGGTTCCTAATCCTCCATTTAATGATGCCATTATTGGAATTCCCAAACCTGCAATCAACATTATTAATGAATAAGTAAAAGTACTGTTCATTTTTATCTCCACGAAATTTAACTATATCTTAAGGTTAACTTAATCGAATTTTTTAAGGTATTATAATACCGATTATCAGGTCACAAAAGCAGACTTGGAGTTTAAAAGACTCTTGTGCGGTCATTCGCTTTTTAATAATCACAGTACAAATAGGAGTGGTTAATACATAAAAATAATAACTATTACTTATCTAAATTAAAAGAAAAACCTGCTTCCATGACAATTTTGAAGAGTTAAAAAAGTCAAACTTGTAATAATATGTTCATTATTATGCTACTTATAACTATCGACTCAAACATCATCTTAAATTAGATATGATAAAAATAAATAGATAGAAAAAATTATTATTGCGTTACAATACAATATTAAATTACACTCGAAATCCAACCTATTGAAGATAAAGGAGAGCACTCATGGCTACGAAAAAAACATCAGCTGTCAAAGATAGAATGACGAAAGCACAGGTTATTTCTGAAATTGCGGATGCTACAGAAATAACAAAAAAAGATGTAAAAGCAGTATTAGCGTCTTTATCGATACAAGCACAACGACATCTGAAAGTACGTGGTTGTGGTGAGTTTATGGTTCCAGAATTAGCTATTAAATTAAAGCGTATAAAAAAGCCTGCAACAAAAGCACGCAAAGGCATAAATCCCTTCACCGGTGAACCAATGACGTTTAAAGCTAAGAAAGCATCAACTAGTGTACGTGCAGTTGCTTTAAAAGCTTGTAAAGACATGGCAAGTACTTGATCCTGAAAACAGGAGTATTTTGATTTAAAATACTTCTGTAATTCGATATGTCTTTTGAAAATAATATCACTGTTAAACTAACTGAAGATGCTCATCGTCGAATAGATGAAGACCCGGATGACATTTTTTATAAAATACCTCGGTTTGTAACACATCTAGATGCCACTGCAATTAGTGCGGTTACTGAATTGTATAGAAAATATATTCCTATTAATGCTGATGTTTTAGACCTAATGAGTAGTTGGATAAGCCATTATCCCAAGGAAGTGAATTATCATCGGGTTGTTGGGTTAGGTATGAATGCAAGGGAACTTGCAAGGAATAAACAACTCGATGAGTGGCTTGTGCATGATCTAAATACCCAGCCAGAATTGCCGTTTAAAAAAAATCAATTTGACCTATGTACTATTTGTGTGTCCTTTGATTATTTGACACAACCTGTAACCGTACTTAAAGAAATAAGTCGAGTATTAAGGAGTAATGCTTCTGTCATTATCACATACTCAAATCGTTTTTTTGAAACGAAAGTAACCAGAGCTTGGCTTTCATTATCAGAGCATGATCGAAAATACCTGATTCGAACTTACTTACTCGAGGCAAAGACTTATGTTGATATTCAATTTATGGATTGTAGTTCTATTACTGGTGATCCACTTTATGCAGTAAAAGCTAATGTGGCATAATTTTCTACAATGGAGATATGGCCATATTTCTTTTGATATATTAGGTATAAGAATGAGCGAATCACCCAAAATTTACAGTTAATGCTTACTACTAAAGATCACAGTCGTGAGAAGGCTGGATTAACCTATATTTATCCTGTTCTCTCTCGTCGCGCTGGCGGATTGTCAATTGGTATTAATCTGAATATAAATAATGCTTGTAACTGGCGTTGTATTTATTGTCAGGTGCCCGAATTAATTCGAGGGGCTGCGCCAGTAACTGATCTAGATAAATTAGCTCATGAGTTACGATATTTTCTAGCTGATGTTATGTACGGAGATTTTTATGATAGGGAAGAGGTTGCAGATGAATATCGAGTAATTAAAGATATTGCAATATCTGGAAACGGCGAACCGACTACAGCGAGTAATTTTTATCAGGTTGTAAATTTACTCGAATTGATATTAGAAGAATATAGCTTATTGAATTCTATCAAATGTGTATTAATCACTAACGGGAGCATGGTCAGTCGAACTCATATCAAGAAGGGCTTGAAAAAGCTTGCTAGAATCAAGGGTGAAGTTTGGTTTAAAATTGATAGTGCTACGCCGCAGGGTGTCTCTACTATAAATCAAATTAAGGGTTCGCGTATTTCGACATTAAAAAGATTAAAAATATCTGCTAATCATTGTCCTACTTGGATACAGACGTGTGTATTTATGTATAAAAATAAGCCACCTTGCAATTTAGAGACAGATGCCTATATAAATTTACTTAAAGCAGCTGTAAGTCAAAATATACTTGTGCGGGGTGTGTTGCTTTATGGCGTCGAACGAAAATCTATGCAACCTGAGGCAAAAGAGATTAAAAAACTTCCGTCATCATGGCTTCAAGACTTTGCATTACGGATAAACGAATTATCTATTGATGTCATGATCACACCTTAAACAATAGATATCAAATTGAGAGAATACCAAGAAGGGCTAAATTTTTATTTCTACCTCCAGTCATAAACTGGCAAATTTTTTTTCAGAATCCGTTCACATTTTGACAAAAAGTAATCTGGATGTGTTCTATTATTTGATTCATAAAAAAGCCCAGTGCCATCGAGAAGATCAAAATGTGCGTAAGCTTTTTTCTCTAGGTCTCCGCTATGGACATTGACCTCTGAGCTTACTCCATTCCAAGAGTTGAATACATCGCCATCCCAAAGGCCATTAACATTCTTGCCAAGCGGAGTGAATGAAATGAGAGCATTCCCACTTTCTTCTACTGCAACAACAAATCCTATTGGTCTAACAATATTAGTGATAGATTCAATATATGTTGCTCTCGCCCTAAGTTCTAATTTCAAACCCAAAGATGGCTTACTTATGTATTGGTCGTTATTACTTGGGTCAAGAATCGCTTGTTCCATTTCACATATCATGCTGTATGAATCAGCATACTTTCCTGTTTGATAGAATGACGTGAAATCATTATTTACAACATATGCTTTTTTCAAACTCGCCCCTATAATCGCAACTTCAGCATGAGAATTAACAGAAAAAAAATAAAATTTTAGTAATAGTAGAGTGAGTATGTATTTCATTATGATTGATTTTTTTATATTAGGTTAATAAGAAACTTTTTAATATTATTTCGTGACTAACCAGATTCGCCACATGCTAGTCCGCGATGTCCAATTATTAATATTAATTTTTAAAATCCAGTCTGGCAATGCTTGGCAAGCAAGCGTATATGAAAGATTCGCATCATCCAATTGCTCACTTCGATTTCGTTTTCGCGAGGCATAGAGTATCTGTTTGTACGGATGCTGTTCTATTATTTTTACAATTCTATTTTCGTTGATAACTGATTTCACAGGAAGATTGATTGTATTATAAAAATCTAAATTCAATTCCATAGGATCAGTATAAGAATCATTTTCATCCAAGACTAATAACATTGATGATGATTTAGTTGCTATCGGAATTAAACAATTTTGCCATAATGCTACTTCCTTACTAGCAGGCAAGGATATCGTAAGTATTATAAGAATGACATTTACAAATAGAGTTATTCCTAGTATCGAATACCAACAATACTTAATAAAATCATATCTCATAAACTTAAATTTTTCATTAACTTCAATACATAGCATTCCAAACATTACTGGCACGAATGGCAGGAGTGGAAATAGGTAACGCATCTCTTTATGCCCAAAACACATATGGAAAAAAACAAATGGGATTGTCAACCAGGTAATTGGATGAAGAGGAAAAAACAACCAAAAAACAACGACAACTATAGGCAACAATAAGGTGATTGGTGGAATTAGTTGTAATGAAGCATACTGAATATAAAACCACCAAGGCTCAGCAGTTGAGCTAATGCCACCTGATAATGATGTTAAACCATCATAATGCCACTTGAAATAATTCCATGAACTAACTGTCGGTTCACCATATAACCACCAGTCAAATCCTCCTCCGATTATTAGCGTAAATAAACCAGCAATCAAAATATAGGATAAGTTAATATGATTTATTCGATGGATGAACACCATCCATAGTCCAAGACCAAACAACATGAAACCAACTTGATATCTTGCTAAAAATGCCAATCCCAAAAAAAAGCCAACCGCTAAATAACGTTGAACATTAAGAGGGTTCGCCTTTAAGAACAATCCATAACCTAGAATGAAGAATGAAGTTGACCAACCCTCTGATGAAAAACGCACATTAATAAACAACAAAATCCAAGAAAAAAGTAGAAAAAATACTATCCATTTCAATACACTTTTCGAGCTTATATCTTTGGCTATTACTTTTATAAAGACAATTGTTCCAACGAGAGATATTGACGCACTTAATAAACGATAAAAAAAAGCAATAATAAAAGGAGAGCTTATCCCGACTGATCCACTTACTTCAGATAGTAAATATGCAACAAGTGGTTGAAAACCACTTCTAACACCTGCCTCAAATTCCCACATTAACTGACTTTGCATGTCTACACCCATTCTCGCAGCAGCAAAGCTGAGAATTTGAGCATATTCATCATCATGGTAATGTCCTACACTAAACCATGCGACTAGAATATGAAGTATTATGGCCGCAAATAGCCAATATTTGTAATTCGTCAGGAAATTCATTCAAGGTATAACAGCATTCATATATTGATGTTCATATTAGAGCAATTACTAGATTGAAGTAAGAGTTTAGAAATTATTACTATTCTTGAGTTATGAATAAGGTTATTCCATAAATGTTAAGTTAGACGTGTAGATGATGAAAAGATAATTACAAATAAGACTTTAAATCGTTAATTTAACATAATATACATTATGCGCAGTTATTTCTAGTATGATTAAAATTAATTAATACTTTTTAAGTGCTCTCTTGTATTTAATAGATAGCTTTATAAACTAATTTATAAGCCACGATACAATAATGATAGTTTCGTGTTGGAACTACAAATGAAGAAATAATCAAATTACATGGTATATATTACTATTAATGAGTATTGAACGAATAATCGAAGAAGAATTTCAAATAGATGAAAGTATCTGCTATCTGAACCATGCAGCTATATCGCCTTGGCCAGTTAGAACATCTAAAATTGTTCAACAATTTGCAGTTGAAAACAGCTCTCTTGGTGCCTCTAACTATTCATCGTGGTTAAAACTTGAAAACACACTAAAAATTCAATTGAAAAATCTTATCAATGCTCCTTCACATGATGATATTGCAATATTGAAGAGTACATCAGAAGCACTCTCTGTAGTAGCAGAAGGTATAATTTGGAAATCTGGAGATAATATTGTAAGTACTGATGAAGAATTTCCTTCTAATAGAATTCCTTGGCTCGCACAAAAGAAAAAAGGTGTGGAGTTAAGACAGATAAGTTTATCTCAAAATTCATTCTCAGAAGAAGCATTAATCAGTGCATGTGATGACAATACGCGATTATTAACAGTAAGCTCTATTCAATATGCAACAGGTAAACGCCTTGATTTAATGTTGCTTGGTGAGTATTGCCACAAGAAAAAAATATTATTTTGTGTCGATGCTATTCAAAGTTTAGGAGCCTTCCCTTTTGATTGTCAGGCTATAAAAGCTGATTTTGTTATGGCGGATGCTCATAAGTGGATGTTAGGACCCGAAGGTATTGCACTGTTTTATTGTAGGGAAGAAATTAGAAGTTCGCTTGTTTTGCATCAATATGGATGGCATATGGTTGAAGATGTAGGTAACTATGATACAAAGAATTTGAAATATTCTAGTACATGTCGACGTTTCGAATGTGGAAGTCCTAATATGCTCGGAATTCATGCTTTGTCAGCTAGTCTATCTTTAATAGAAGAAATTGGTGTGAATAATATATCGAGTAATATTATTGATAATGTTGCTTATATGATTGAATTATTGAAGAAAGTACCTGATCTAAAATTTATTTCACCAACGAATGAAAATCAGTATGCAGGTATAGTTACATTCAAGATTGAAGGGGTTGATACACCACAACTTTATTCTAAATTAACAAAAAATATGCTGATATGCGCAAATCGTTCGGGTGGGATAAGATTTTCACCTCATTTTTACACTAGTAGAAGAACTATAGATAAATCGTTTGATATATTATCCCGTTCTATCTAATTTAGTTAAATAATTTATAGAAATTATTGGTAGTTTGTTTTGCGAAGACGTCAAAATTAATTTCTTTCAAATCCGAAATGAATTCAGCAACATGGCGAACATAAGCAGGCTGGTTCGTCTTTCCTCTGAATGGTACTGGCGCCAAATATGGAGAATCTGTTTCAACTAGCATTTTTTTCAATGGGACGAGTTTAGCTACCTCTTGAAGGTCTTTTGCGTTCTTAAAGGTAACAATGCCAGAAAAAGAAATGAGAAAGTTAAGCTCCATAGCTGCTTGTGCCGTTTCCCAATCTTCAACAAAACAATGCATAACTCCGCCAACTTGAGCAGCTCCTTCCTCTTTTAATATGCGGATCACATCAACTTTGGACTCACGAGTATGAATTATCAAAGGCTTATTTAATTCTTTTGCAGCATTAATGTGAGTTCGAAACCGATCACGTTGCCAGCTTAGATCTCCTTCACTTCGAAAATAATCAAGTCCAGTTTCTCCTATTGCTACAACTTCATCCTGGCTTGCTAAAGCTATAATTTCTTCTATGACAGGTTCTTTTATCAATTCAGTATTAGGATGTATTCCCACGGAAGCTGAGATCATGCTATTTTCACTTGCTAATTTGATAATGTCAGGTGAGCCATCAAGATCTATCGCAACGCAAAGCATATGTTCGATATCGTTCTGTTTTGCATTCTCTATAATTTGCTTCACAGTAAACACTTCATTTAACAATGGAATGTGGCAATGAGAATCTATCAATGAAGACATATTTTCAGGTAAAATTCTTACTAAAAATTAGTTGTTTAAGATAATCAAATAGTATGCGTTGGACGATCTGATTTCAATGTACCAGCCAATTGCTTTTCGATTTTATTTTTGGTGGCGCCTTTATCCAATTCGCTAAATTGCACTCCTATGCCGGCAATTTTATTACCCTGGGCCCCTACCGGAGTAATCCAGGCAACTTTACCCGCCACAGGTAATTTTTCTTTATTGTCAGTTAAGGTTAGTAGCATGAAAACTTCATCATTCAAATTGTAGCTTTTGGGTGTAGGTATAAACATACCACCATTTTTTAAAAATGGCATATATGAAGCATAAAGCGCACTTTTATTTTTTATATTTAAGGATAAGATACCATGTCCTGTATTGTTAGCTGCGGCCATTCACTTTTACTCCAATTAATTTTCCATTTCCGAATTATTCCAATAAAACAGAACCTCTTCTATTATACTCAGAGTATTATAATTCATTAGTGATAACGATTGTTGGTGCTTTAATAATACAAAATTATAATTCCTAACCATTGAGTTCAAGTCTAATGAATTTACAATGTCTTGCAAGTCCTCTTTCAAATCAACATTTATCAGGTGTGATCTTTCACGTTGTAGTTTAAGACGAATAAGGTCCAGTATTATTTTCATCAACCAGTTAAGAATATTATCAATTCCCAAGGCTTGCCAATTCGCAGCTATTTGAACGGTGTCGCAGCTTTTAATACTCATCAATTTTAAATCTTTTACTAAGATAATTCGAAATTCTAATTGCTCGCCCTCTATTAAGGATAATGCTCTCAAAGGCCCTCCTCCAGATAAACGAAATAATGTTTCTGCGGAATATTTTGTATCAACTAACTTACTTTGTAGCCAATCTATGTCGGCATTTGTATGAGCAGGTTTAAAATATATTTGCTGACAACGACTTCTAATTGTTATCGGTAATTTAGAAGGTATATTACTCAAAAGAAATAACATAGATTGGGAAGGTGGCTCTTCTAGTGTTTTCAATAATGCATTAGCTGTTGCTCGGTTCATTGCATCAGCAGGTTCAATTATGACAATTTTGCGATTGCCGATAAAACTTTTTAATGTGACATACTCAATTAATCCGCGTATCTGAGCTATTTTAAGTTGTCTACTACTATCTTCAGGTTCAATAGAATACAAATCAGGATGATTTCCAGCAATATATAGAAGACAACTTTTGCAAATACCGCAAGCGCTATTAGTTTTGATTTGATTAGATTGACATAGTAGTTGCATGGCAGCAGACTTTGCAAATTCTTTTAGACCTATACCCTCCGGACCCGAAAGTAAAATAGCATTAGGCAATCGGTTTTGTTGCTGCATTTCCTGAAACCTTTGCCATTGGGTGTTTTGCCATGGATAGATCTTGCTCATAAATATTCTTGCAATGCTTTATGTATTTGCTGTTTCACATCTTCCAGAGAATTACCCGCGTTAATGATTCGAAAACGTATGGGCTCGTTACTCGCTCTCTGAAGATAAGATGAACGAACACGTTTAAAGAACATTATGTCTTCTTGTTCGAATCGATCTGCTTGGCTTCTCTTTTCTGCTCGACGTAATCCAACATCAACATCAAGATCAAATAACAAGGTAACGGTAGGTGTAAAACCTAGTTGAACCCAGTCTTCAAGTGTCTTTATTCGTAATTCTTCAATCCCTCGACCTCCTCCCTGATATGCATAACTAGCATCAGTAAAACGATCGCATATAACAACCTGGTCTTTTTCTAAAGCAGGTTTTACAATTTCTTCTAAATGCTGACTTCGAGCGGCAAACATTAAAAGGAGCTCAGTGCTACTTTCTAATTTAATGTTATCACTATCTAAAAGTATTTTTCTGATCTGCTCTCCAGTGTCCGTTCCGCCTGGTTCGCGTGTTTGTAAAACCTCATGGCCAGCACAAATAAACAGTTCAGAAATATAGTTCAACGAACTACTTTTTCCAGCACCTTCAATACCTTCTAGCGTTATAAATAAACCTTCATGCATTATTATTTATTTTTTCTTTAATTGATATTTCACGACAGCCTTATTATGTTCTTTCAACGTATCTGAAAAATAATGAGAACCATCCCCTTTTGCAACAAAATAAAGTGACTTACCCTTTTCTGGATGTAGTGCTGCATGAATTGCTTCTCGACCAACTAATGCAATTGGACTAGGAGGTAAGCCCTTATAGCGATAGGTATTATAGAGTGAGTCAATATTAAGATCTTTTTTACGTATATCACCATCAAATTCTTTTCCTATTGCATAAATTACTGTTGGATCCGTCTGCAGTTTCATGCCTTTATTTAGGCGACGTATGAATACTCCTGCAATAGTTTTACGCTCACTCGCTAGACTCGTTTCTTTTTCTATTATAGAAGCCATAATTAATGCTTCATATGGTGTTTTGTATGGTAAATTTTTAGCAGAGGATTGCCACTCTTCATCCAAGATTTCATGCAAACGGAGATGGGCCCTTTGTAAAAATTCTTTATCAGTAGTGCCCTTAGGGAAATTGTATGTGTCTGGAAAGAACAATCCTTCAGCCACTTCATTCGCATACCCTAGTTGAGTCATGATATCTTCTGATCTATCAAGTTCTAACGTATGTTCTAACAAATCAGTTAGATTAACTGCTTGAGTCATATCGCTGATTTGCCAACCTTCAAGAATTGTAAATGAGTATTGAATAACTTTTCCTGAAACTAAAAGCTTTAGGAGACCGATTGGGTTTAATTCAGGAGTTATTAAATATTCACCTGATTTGATATCATTTGCTTTCTTAGTATGTAAAGCTAAGATTTTAAAGTAACCTGTTTTTTTTATCAGACCTAGCTTCTTGAGTCTTGTATTCACATCAGCAAAGCTCATGCCCGGCAAAACTTCAAAAACAGTTTGATTTTTAATACTTAACGAAGTTTCGAGAAAAGTTTGATAATCTTTGTAGAAAAACGCAACAGTAACTAGAAGAGAGAGAGAAAATACTGCTGTAGAAAATCGTGACAAAGCAGAAGCAGCTAGGTTGGGAAATGTTAATATAGATATGATTAAACGTTTCATTGTGATTCAGAAATGAAACTATATTTTTGTAATAATATTTTCATTCGAATGGTCTTTTCTCCTATTTCCAATGATTTTTCTCCGAGAAGTGTTATTGGCCATATCCCAATAATGCTATTGCACATAAATGCTTCATCAGCATCCATTAGCCTTTGTAGTGAAATTTTATCAATACGAACTTCAAGATTCAGTTCTGCTGCTAAGGTAATAACTTTTTGTCTAATAATACCATTGATGCCGCAAGCGAATAGTTCAGGAGTATACAAGGTATTATTTTTGATATAGAAGAGATTGCTCATCGTCCCTTCAATAACGTTTTTCTCATAATCCAGAATAATTCCTTCTGCTATTGTAGTGTCTGACCATTCAGATCTAGCCATCACTTGTTCAAGTCTATTAAGATGTTTAATACCTGCAAGCGCAGGATTGTGACCATAACGATAATTGCATAGACGAACCTTTATTCCATTATCTGGGTTTCCAAACGAGTATTCGGGCCATGGGTAAAGCGACATAAGCCGAGTTGTTTCAGCGTTTAGAGGCAAAGCATACCCACGTCCGCCCTCTCCGCGAGTGACAATTAGTTTTAAAACTCCTCGTTCAACATTACTTATTAAACTCCGAGCTTCTTTTGTTAATGTTTCTTCACTAGGCATTGGAATCTTTAGACGACTGCAGCCTAATTGCAACCTTTTTATATGTTCATCCCAACATAGTAGGAATTCATTTTTTATTGCAATAGTTTCAAATAAACCATCGCCAAATTGCAAGCCTCGATCATGCGCGGAAATTACATGACTCGAATTTCCGTTGAATAGAAATTTGATTGCCATTAATCTTTCATGGCCTATTGACTTTAGCTCAACTTTTTAAAAATGAGGGAACCATTTGTGCCACCAAAACCAAATGAATTCGATAATGCAATGTCGATATTCATTTCACGAGCAGTATGTGGGATATAATCTAGATCACATTCAGGGTCTGGCTCATAAAGATTAATCGTCGGAGGCGCAACTTGGTCACGAATTGCTAATATTGAAAATATAGCTTCAACACCTCCTGCAGCCCCTAGTAGATGTCCAATCATTGATTTTGTTGAACTAATTGCTAGTGATTTAGAATCTTCTTTGAATACTCGTTTTATTGCAACTGTTTCTGCAATATCTCCCGACGGCGTTGAAGTCCCATGCGCATTGATATAATCTATTTCATTGTTATTGACACATGCGTTTCTTATTGCGTTTGTCATACAATTTGCAGCACCCTCTCCATTTTCCGAAGGCGCAGTCATATGATATGCATCACCGCTCATACCATAACCTGCAATTTCAGCGATTATGTTTGCACCACGTTTTTTAGCATGCTCATATTCTTCCAAAACGATAACACCTGCGCCTTCACTCATAACAAATCCATCCCTATCTTTATCCCAAGGACGGCTAGCTCGCTCGGGGTCATCATTTCTCGAGGAAAGCGCTTTAGCAGAAGCGAACCCAGCTACACCATTTCCAGAAGTAGCCATCTCAGCCCCTCCTGCAATCATAACATCTGCATCGCCATATTCGATTAATCTTGCAGAATCACCTATATTATGAGTGCCTGTTGTACATGCGGTACTGATAGCAAAGTTTGGACCCTTCAGCCCATACATTATGGACAAATGTCCTGAGATCATATTTATTATCGTGCTAGGTATAAAAAATGGAGATACCTTTCTTGGACCACCATCAATGAATTGTTTGATGCCTTTTTCAAGGCCAGGTAATCCACCAATGCCAGATCCAATGGCAACACCGACACGTGTAGCATTTTTTTCGTTAATCTCTAGACCAGAATCCTGTAATGCCTGTATGCCTGCGCTGAGGCCGTAATGAATAAATCTATCCATTTTTTTTTGGTCTTTTTTTGAAATATAGTTATCTATATCGAAGTTTCGTATGCAACCTGCAATACGAACGCTAAAATCTGACGTGTCAAAATGATCTATAAGGGTAATGCCGCTTTTGCCCGCTATTATATTATTCCAAGATTCATCAACGCTATTGCCTACTGGCGTTAGCATACCTAATCCAGTTATGACTACACGACGTTTACTCAATTCAGACATTGCCTTTTATTGTTCAAAGAAAGAAATGGAACGGATTTCTTAATTCTTTAAGTTAAATATTCAAAAATATTTAGTCACAAAAAAGGCCGCGTAAGAAAGTCAACACAACGCGACCTTTTGTGCCCTTCATGTTTCAAATTATTCTAGGTGTGCATTTATATATTTTACCGCTTCATTAACAGTAGTAATATTCTCAGCTTCTTCATCTGGGATTTCGGTTTTGAACTCTTCTTCTAATGCCATGACTAACTCGACAGTGTCCAAAGAATCAGCACCCAAGTCATCAACAAATGATGATTCATTAGTGACCTCTACTTCTTTAACACCCAGTTGTTCTACAACGATTTTTTTTACGCGCTCTTCAACACTACTCATGATTAATAAATCCTCCCTTAGCGGCTCAATGACCGTTTTTAGATTGCTAAGTTTAGTGAAATGGTATCTTCTTGCAACTTAGATTATTTCTTGATATTTATTTACAATAATATCATATACTTAAAAACTTTTATTAAAGTAATTAATAGTTTTAACCCATATACATACCACCATTTACGCTAATAGTTTGTCCAGTAATATAGGCCGCTTGATCTGAAGAAAGAAAATCGACTACATTTGCTATTTCTTCTGGATGACCTAATCGAGCTAATGGAATTTGATTCAATATTGAATCACGAATATCGTCAGTTAATTCATCTGTCATTTCTGTCGAAATAAAACCTGGAGCTACTGCGTTTACAGTGATTCCTCTAGAGCCTACTTCTCTTGCCAAAGAACGTGTAAAACCCAACATCCCTGCTTTTGATGCAGAATAATTTGATTGCCCTGGATTTCCAGATAATCCAACAACTGAACTGATATTAATAATGCGCCCATAACGTTGTTTCATCATTGCTCGCATACATAATCTTGTTACATGAAACATGCCGGTTAAATTGGTGTTTATGACTTTTTCCCATTCATCGTCTTTCATTCTCATTAATAAATTATCGCATGTGATTCCTGCATTATTTATAAGAATACATGGTGCATTTAAATCCTTGAGTTTATGACTAAAATCATTAATTGATAATTTATCTGCGATATTTAAAACTAGGCCTATTCCAGTATTGTTATCAGCCGTTACATTTTTTGTAATTATATCAGCAGAGGTTTCAGTAGTTGCTGTACCAATTACAAATGCACCATGTTTTGCAAATTTATTTAAAATAGCTTTACCAATACCACGACTGGCGCCGGTGACCAACACAACTTTATCTTTATATTTATTCATAATGAAACAACTCGCTTTTAATTTAGTGCATTTCTTAAAGAAGCTTTATCATGCACGGAATATGTTTGAATTGAGCGATCTATGCGTTTAATCAATCCGCCAAGGACTTTTCCAGGACCACATTCAATAATTTTATTAACGCCCATACTTTGCATACGATTTATGCTATCAACCCAACGGACCGGCATGTAAAGTTGCTGAAGAAGTGCATTCTTAATTTCATCTGATTTAGTTTTAACCTCAGCATTCACATTTTGTATTACAGGAGTGTCAGCATCACTAAAATGAATTTTATCTAGTGTTGTTGCAAATTCAGTGGCGGCTTCTTTCATGAGCATGCAATGCGATGGAACACTAATAGGCAATAATAATGCTCGTTTAGCGCCAATATCCTTTGCTGCAATTATTGCTCTTTCAACTGCAGACTTATTCCCAGCAATAACTACCTGTCCTGGTGAATTAAAATTAGCAGCAGATACTGTCTCACTTTCTGCAGCGACAACACAAATTTGCGCTACTTGGTCATCCTCTAAACCGAGAATTGCTGCCATTGCTCCGACATCTTCAGGCACTGCTTTTTGCATACATTGCCCTCTTCTAGCAACCAATGTAATTGCATCTTGAAATTCAATTACACCAGCACAGACCAAGGCTGTGTATTCACCAAGACTGTGGCCTGCGAATACAATGGTCGATGTCTGTAATATTTCTTCGCACATTAGCCATGTTGCATATGCGGAAGCTAGTAAAGCTGGCTGTGTGATTTTAGTTTGGTTTAATTTTTTTTCTGGCCCAAAGTTTATAATATCCAAAAGGTCATAACCTAAGATCTCAGAAGCAGAATCAAATACTGACTTAAGTTCAGACTCTGTTTCGAGTAGTTTACTCATCATGCCAACAGATTGTGAACCTTGTCCTGGGAAAACGACTGCTAGGTTTTTTTGACTATTCACTTAAAGCTTAATTCCATAAATACATCAATAACGTAATAATACAGAGCCCCAAGTAAAACCACCGCCAAAAGCCTCTAATAAAATAGTATCGCCTACTTTAATGCGTCCATCTCTAACGGCAACATCCAGCGCTAAAGGAACTGAAGCGGCTGAAGTATTGCCATGCTGGTCAACTGTAACGATAACGCGTTCCATAGACATATCCAGTTTTTTTGCAGTGGCTGATATGATACGCATATTTGCTTGATGAGGTACTAACCAATCAATTTCTTCTTTTTTTATAGAGTTTGCTGTTAATGTTTCATCTACAATTCGGCCTAACGTATTTACGGCAACTTTAAAAACCTCGTTACCTTGCATGGTAATAAATGCTTTGTCCGCTTTAATCATTTCATGATTTGAGGAAATTCCCGCAGGAACATTCAATAAATTCGCATACTGTCCGTCGGCATGAAGATGACTAGACAAGATACCTTGTGTTTCGCTTGCTTGAAGAATGACAGCACCAGCACCATCACCAAAGAGCACAGATGTGTTTCTATCTTTCCAGTTGATGATACGTGAGAGTGTCTCAGCGCCTATTACCAACGCGCAGGTTGAGCTATTTGAACTAATAAATTTTTCAGCAATACTCATTGCGTAGATAAAACCAGTGCATACTGCTTGAACATCAAAACAAGGACACCCATGAATATCTAATCTTTCTTGTATCAGGCAAGCGGTACTGGGAAAGACAAGATCGGGTGTTGTTGTTGCTATAATAATTAAGTCGATATCACTTGCGTTGATACCAGCTGCTTTAATCGCTGATAATGCTGCTTTTTCAGCGAGGTCACAAGTTGTCTGATCATCGGCAGCAATATGTCGCTTTTCAATACCGGTTCTAGAACGTATCCATTCATCCGACGTATCAACCATAGATTCAAGTTCGGCATTGGTCAAGATGCGATCAGGCAGATAGGAACCGGTACCAGTGATTTTTGAATACACTAGAGGCTTTGCCTATCAATTAGTAATTGTTCCAATTTTTTATTTATTTTTTCCGGTATGTTATTCTCAACTTCGACGATGGCCTCATCAATTGCAGTTGCGAATGATATTCTATCCGCACCACCATGACTTTTGATTACGATGCCACGTAACCCGAGTAGTGACGCACCATTGTATTGTTTTGGATCAATTTTTTGTTTTAATGCTTTTAAAACGGGCATAGCGACGATTGCTGCACATTTAGCATATACACTGCTTTTAAATTCGGCTGTTGCATGATGTTGGAGAAACTCAGCCAGGCCTTCACTTGCTTTCAATGCAATATTACCAACGAATCCATCACAAACTATTACGTCTACATCACCGGTGTACAAATCAGTCCCTTCTACAAATCCAACGTAATTTAAATGACTTTCTGAAAGTAAAGTTGCTGCTTGTTTTACACGGTCATTGCCTTTGATTTCTTCCTCACCCACGTTTAGCAATGCAATTGTTGGATTTTCTGTTTCCTCAACAGCACTTGCAAGTTCAGCACCCATTATGGCGAATTGGAATAATTGTTCAGAACTTGAGTCAACATTGGCTCCTAGATCAAGAACATGAGTATGTCCGTTTTTACCAGGCAAGGTGGTGCAGATAGCCGGACGGTCCATACCCGGTAACATTTTCAAAATAAATCGAGACGTTGCCATCAAGGCACCTGTATTACCCGCGCTGACACAAGCTGCAGCCTGCCCATCTCTCACTTGTTCTATAGCTATTCGCATGGATGACATTTTTTTATTACGCAAAGTCTGTGAAGGAGACTCATGCATTTCAACTTCTTCAGGTGCATGAATTAATTCAATTCGCTCATGCTTGTTTGCGTTATTTTTTTTTAACTCATCTCTCAAAGGATTTTCTTTGCCAACGAGTACTAGATGAAGATTATTATATTTCTTTAGTGCAAAAAGTGCGGCAGGGACAATTTCAGAAGGACCAAAATCACCACCCATTGCATCGAGTGCTATTGTTGTTTTTGAAGACATAAATTATCCAGAGCGATAATTAAGCCCTGGAAAGCTTTTTGATTTTATTTTAGACCAATTATTCCTGATCTCCCTTAACCTCGATAACCTTATTGCCTCGGTAATAACCGTCTGAACAGATATTGTGACGAAGATGTACTTTACCTGATGTTGGTTCTATTGACGTTGTAGCAGAACTCAAAGCATCATGTGAACGTCGCATATTACGTCTAGAGGTTGATTTCTTCGATTTTTGAACAGCCATAGCTATTTATCTCCTAAATGTATTGATCAATCTTTGCCATTTATTAACACCGCTAAACCTGAAAAAGGTCTTACCTTTGCCTCTACATTAATTTTATCTAAATCATTTGTTCCTGCACATTTATCTAATGGATGAAGTACTGAAAGAGGAATTGATAATAACAATTCTTCTTCAATCAGTTCCTCAACAGTAGTCTCACCGTCTTCATCTAATTCTAATGGCTCATATTCTTTTGCTAAAGTTCCCAACTCTTTTCCTTTACCAATAATGCCGAGTAAAGAAATATTCCGAACATTAAATTCAAGTGGTTTAAAGCATCTTTGACATTCAAGGATTAGTTCAGTCTCAATTTCACACTCAATAATGCATACACCTGATTTATCAAAGTCAAATTTCAGACTGTATTTTAGTTCTCCTTCCTCATTCATCAAAACTGTCTTTGTGCGCGACAGTGAGTTAAGTTTTATTTTACCTACAATTGCATCTCTGGTCTTTGCTAGACACAATGGGTTAATAGATTGCGGCAGGTCAGACGTCATCAGGCGGCGAATATTATCGATAGACGTTTAAACTGTCAAAATTATATCGTTATATATTTATTAAATAGCTGACTTATTTGATATTTATTTAAATTTAACCAAAATGTAAGCGTAAATCGTATTCAAGGAGATATTACATCAGTTCAAATACAATAATACTTGCTTCATCATCACCCTATCGAAAAATGCTAATGGAGCGCCTTCAACTTGAATTTTCGATTGAATCACCGAATATTGACGAGCAACATATCGATGGAGAACCGATTGAAAATTACGTTTTAAGATTAGCTGAGTCAAAGGCAAAAAATGTTGCAAAAAAACACTTTAATTCGATCGTGATAGGTTCAGACCAGGCACTAGAATGCGATGGTGTGATATTGGGGAAACCTGGTGATTATGAAAATGCAAAACAACAGTTAATGGCTATGAGTAACAATACCATGACTTTCTATACTGGTCTTTGCGTGATGAATTACAGTAAAGACAAAAGTGAAAAAGATGTCATTTCATTTCGAGTATGTTTCAGAAGACTAGAAGAACAAGAAATTGAAGATTATTTGCATAAAGAACAACCATACAGTTGCGTAGGCAGTTTTATGTCTGAAAGGCTTGGGATCAGCTTGATGTCAAAAATGGAAGGAGAGGATCCAACCGCATTGGTTGGGTTACCTCTAATACGGCTTTGTCAAATGTTAAGAAATTTAGGAGTGAAAATCCCGTAATAATTACTGTAATCTAATAGAATCATTCATACTTTGCAGCATAGCTGAGCCGATTTTTTTTGAAAATTGGTCGAGATAGTTTTCGCGCTTTGTATAATCGATTATATCTTCAGCACCAATTACATCACGAGCTATTTGGCTAGCACTTGCTAATTCATCGACTAGCCCAAGCTTGATAGACTCTTTTCCAGTCCAAATGAGCCCTGAAAACAATGTTTCATCATCTTTTAATCGGTCACCTCTGCCTTGCTTGACTACATCGATGAACTGTTGATGAATTTCATTCAATAGTCCTTGTATGTGTATCGTTTCAGCTGCTTTAAGTGGCCGAAATGGGTCCATAAAGCCTTTATTATCTCCAGCATGTAGTAAGCGGCGTTCAATACCTAGTTTTTCAATTGTCTCGACAAATCCAAACCCGGCCATTACGACGCCTATTGATCCGACAATACTCGCCTTGTTCGCATATATTTTATCTGCCGCCGAGGCGATGTAATATCCACCGGAGGCACACATATCAGTGATAACAGCATATACAGGAATATTTTGATGTTTTGCTCTCAAACGAATTATTTCATCATTGATGTAACCAGCCTGAACTGGACTACCACCGGGACTATTGATACGTAATATAATTCCCTGTGTATTTTCATCCTCAAATGCTCTTCTCAAACCAGTAATAACATAGTCGGCCCTTGCCTCTGTATTAGCGGCAATAACACCATTGATCTCTATTAATGCAGAATGCTTACCACTACCAAAATTCCCGACCTCTAAATTATTGAAAATGTAGATAATCGAAAATATAGATAAATATAGTACAAACAACATTTTGAAGAAAATACCCCAACGTCGATTTCGACGTTGTTCAGTTAAGGCCTCTTTTGCAAATCCGCCAATCAGTGCTTCTTCAAATTTACTTGATTCATTGTTTTCTTTTATATCAGTCATATGCGCTATTTAGTTAATCTATTTTATAATTTTAGTAATCCGGATGTTTTATTAATATTGCCCTTTATATTTATATTTTATTACCTATATCCCTAACGTCAGACTTCAATAGTCGTTGTTTGTTGTATCTTATTTTAATTAGCCAGTTGTTCCAAGAATTCACACAATACAGGTTCAAGAGGAGCATCTATGGTCAGGTGTTTGTTACTGGCCGGTGACCTGAGTTTTAAAGTTTTTGCGTGCAGAAACATTCGCTTTAAGCCTTGTTTTTTGTATTCTCGATTTATGATCCGATTACCATATTTAATGTCGCCAATTACAGGGTGATCGATTGAAGCGGCATGCACACGAATTTGATGAGTACGGCCAGTAATTAATTTTATGTTGACAAGAGTAGCTGACTGAAAAATTCGCTCACGAGAAAGCTTAGTCATAGCCGGCTTCCCATTTTCGGCAATTATAACCATGCGCTCACCCAATTTTGTATTGGCTTTACGTAATGGAGTGTCAATTGTGATTTTATTGTCAGCAATTCGACCGGCTAAGAGTGCAGAATAAGATTTTTCAATTTCGTCATTATTCATCGCTGAATGTAATTGTCTCAATATAGGAATACTTTTGGCCAACATAAGACATCCTGAAGTATCTTTGTCCAAACGATGAACCAATTCTAGGTTCTTATAGCAATCATCTATGGCTCTAAAGGTCTCTATTATACCATAAGATTGGCCGCTGCCGCTGTGAACAACGAACCCAGCGGGCTTATTGATAATAATTAAACCTTCATCCTCAAAAATAATAGAGTCCAATATTCTTTGTCGCAATAAATGTGAAGGGATAATTTGTCTTTGTTCATCAAGATAAACCGGCGGGACACGTAAAATATCGCCTTCGACTAATTTATAAGTCTGTTTAATCCTTCCACTGTTGATTCTAACCTCACCTTTTCTCAGCATTTGGTATATGCGAGATTTAGGAATTTTACCTAAGTACCTAATAAGAAAATTATCAATTCGTTGCCCCGCATTGTCTAAAGTTATAACTATATGTTTTGAATTGATTTTTTTTGTATGGATTTGATTCATTTATTACTCATTTTATTGCTGTACAGCGGCAAGATTGCTATATTAACCATATCAAACACTAAATTGAAATTATGGCTTATCACAGTTCATATTTATATTAAGATACACAAAACCGCAAAGAGCTAGTGATAAGGTTTGATTATTAGATGGCATCGATGATAAAACTAAGATATGTCATTAGAAAAGAATATATTAACAATATCCACATTGTATAGATTGTTTAAGAATTTGTAGCGAAACGTAGTATGTCATAGGTGATGTTTGGTGATTTTATCTGAAAGTATCCGTACTAGTATGGACACATGATAATCAGAAACACAGGGTTGTAATCGTGCTCAACCCAAACAAAATGAGCAAAAATTTGTGTCAGCGCTCCCTGCGTATGGAAATAAGATTTGATTAGGCAGTCTTGTGTTTCATACAAAGATGGTAGAGCGAGGCTTAAGGAATAACAATAATGAAACGTATGCTGATCAACGCAACTCAGCCAGAAGAGGTGCGTGTTGCACTTGTAGATGGACAAAGATTATACGATCTCGACATAGAATCACCCGATCGAGAGCAAAAAAAATCAAATATTTATAAAGCTAGAATTATTAGGATTGAACCAAGTTTAGAAGCTGCGTTTGTTGATTATGGTGCTGAACGTCATGGTTTTCTGCCGTTCAAAGAAATAGCGCGTATCTTGTTTAAATCTGAAAAAGCTGACAAACCTCGAGTTGGTAGAATTGGTATTAGTGATGCCATTGAAGAGGGACAGGAATTCATTGTTCAAATCGAAAAAGAGGAGCGTGGCAATAAGGGCGCTGCACTAACTACTTTCGTCAGTCTTGCCGGTCGCTATTTAGTGTTAATGCCAAATAATCCTCGTGCAGGTGGTGTCTCGAGACAAATTGAGGGTAGTGACCGAGCCGAAGCACGCGATGCTATGAGTGGACTCACTGTCCCGGAAGGTATGGGACTGATTTTGAGAACTGCGGGCGTTGGCAAATCATCAGAAGAACTTCAATGGGATTTGGATTATTTATCACAACTTTGGGGAGCAATAAGCTCGGCAGCTATGGAACGGCCGGCGACTTTCCTAATATACCAGGAAAGTGAGGTTATTATTCGTGCTATTCGTGATTACTTACGTAAAGATATTAATGAGATATGGATAGATGATGCTGAAGTACATAAGCGTTGTCACGATTTTATGACGCAGGTTATGCCGCATAACCTTGAAAAATTAAAACTCTACAAGGACAGTGACCCTCTTTTTACCCGTTATCAAATCGAATATCAAATAGAAACTGCGTTCTCTAGAGAAGTCCGTTTGCCTTCTGGTGGTGCTGTTATCATCGACCATACAGAAGCATTGATTTCTATAGATATTAATTCTGCAAGAGCAACTAAAGGCAGCGATATAGAAGAAACAGCATTTAACACCAACAAAGAAGCTGCTGAAGAAATAGGACGACAACTTAGACTTCGTGATATCGGCGGCCTAATAGTTATAGATTTTATTGATATGCTGAACTCTCGCAATCAACGTGAAGTCGAAAACGCTATGCGTGAAAGTTTGCGTATGGATCGTGCTCGAGTTCAAGTTGGCAGGATTTCTCGTTTTGGGCTTCTTGAAATGTCGCGTCAGAGATTAAGGCCATCCTTAGGAGAGTCTAGTCATACGCCCTGTCCTCGATGTGATGGTCAAGGAACTATTAGAGATGTAGAGTCATTGTCTCTGTCAGTACTACGCATCATCGAAGAAGAAGCGATGAAAGATATGACTGCTAAGATCATTGTGAGAGTGCCTGTTGATGCAGCTACATTTTTATTGAATGAAAAACGACAGCATATCAGCGAAGTACAACATAGACTTGATGTTGAAGTTTTAGTGATTCCAGAACCAATGATGGTTACACCTCAATACTCTGTGCAGCGTGTTCGGTTGTCAGATATTAAACAAGTTGAAAACCAACAATCTAGCTACAAAATTCAATCAGATGAAAACAGCAACATCATCAATAACCTTGTCAGCACTCATAAGAAACCTCGAGTAGAGCAACCAGTTGTAAAACAATTCGTACCCTCAGTACCTGTTCCTGTTGCAAGTACAAAAAATAAGCCAAATGATTTTTTAACTAAATTTCTTGGTAACTTATTTCGTATATTTCAAAATAAAAAGCTGGCCGCGTCAAATAGTCCTCGTCAAAATAATCGATCACGAAATAATCGTAATACTAATGCCAATCGTGATCGACCAAGACGTAATAATACAAATAATCAACAGCGACGTAATTCAAGTATAAATAGCAAGCAACGACGTAATTCGACTCTAGATTCAAATAATTCTGAGCGAAATAAAAATCAGCAAAAAAATAATGACAAGAATTTCGATAGCGAAATTACTAATACGGATGCAACAAAAAAGAATCTAAATTCCGGATCTAGACGAGGCCGACGTGGTGGTCGTAGGCGTAAGCAAGATGATGTAAGTAACACTGTGAGTGGTCAAGAAAATAGAAGCCTTACAAAAAACAATAACTCTGAAGATGTTAATCAGCCTGATGTTAATGTAAATAAGATGGCTTCTCAACCAGTCACTAATAATATTGAAGATTCTGGTGACAATATACAGCAACAGAGCAGTAAGAATTATCAAACACAAAATTTAATAAATGAATCGACTAACCCCATAGAAAATGACTTAACAAAAAAGCAACCTGAGATTGAACTCACAAGTACAAGAGAGACTCACGAAGATAATGAGGTAACGGTGATAAATCCTGACACCGCTTCAGATAGAACAATACGGGATGATACAAGCGATATTAATAAAACGGACATTAATCGTAATTCCCAAAACAATGATTCAAGTTCATAAAGAAAAGGTATGAAAGCATCAATGTTAAAGCATATGGAGAACTTTTTTATCTTTAGTGTTCTCTTGTTTCATAAAACATAATGTCAGGCCAGCGTTCCATGGTTAAGTTCAAATTAACCATGGATGGTGCTAAATACGTTAAATGTTCTCCACCATCTAAAGCAAGATTATCACTAGCTTTTTTATAGAATTCCTCAAGTATTTTTTCATCGGCACACTCAACCCAGCGAGCAGCTATAATCGGAATATTGTCATATGAACATTCTACGCCATACTCTTCTTTTAGACGCCAAGCAACGACGTCAAATTGTAGTATCCCCACAGCACCAAGAATTAAATCATTTCTATTTTTAGGTCTGAATACTTGAGTGGCGCCCTCTTCACCTAATTGTGTTAAACCTTTTTGCAATGCCTTCAACTTTAATGGATCTCGTAATTGTACACGCCTAAATAACTCAGGAGCAAAATGGGGTATTCCTGTGAAATTTAACTTTTCTCCTTGGGTAAAAGTGTCTCCAACTTGAATAGTTCCATGATTATGTAGGCCAATTACATCCCCCGGCCAAGCTGCTTCTGCTTGCTCACGATTTCCTGCCATAAATGTTAATGCATTTGAAATTTGGATGTCACGACCCAATCTTACATGGTGGACTTTCATTCCACGCTGATAGCTTCCTGAGCATAAACGTAGAAATGCGATTCTGTCACGATGTGACGGGTCCATATTCGCTTGAATTTTGAAGACAAAACCACTTAGAGCATCTTCATTTGGATTTATTCTTCGTTCTTCAGCAACGCGTATTTGCGGTGCAGGTGCATGTTCAATCAAACAATCTAAAAATTCTGAAATTCCAAAATTGTGTAATGCAGTTCCAAAAAAAACAGGTGTTATTCTACCCAACAAAAATTCAGTTTTATTGAATTTTTCGTATACACCCTGTATTAAATTAATTTCTTCCTCAATTATTTTTATTTGCTCACCCAGTATCATTTTTGCTTCATCGCTATGCAATCCATTAATTAGTTTCCCATGGATAGCACCATCTTTTTTATCATATAGGCGTAAGGTATTTTCTAATAGATTATATATTCCAGTTAATCTAGCACCCATTCCTATAGGCCAAGTAAAAGGCACACATTTGATACCTAGGTCTTTTTCAATTTCATCTAAGAGATCTATTGATTCTTTTCCTTCACGATCCAATTTATTAATAAACGTAATTATAGGTGTGTCTCTTAACCGGCAAACTTCCATTAATTTCAGAGTACGTTCTTCAACACCTTTAGCAACATCGATAACCATAAGGGCTGAGTCGACAGCTGTTAAGGTTCGATAGGTGTCTTCTGAGAAGTCAGCATGTCCAGGCGTATCTAATAAATTAATGATTTTACTTTTGTACTCAAATTGCATGACAGAGCTAGTGACAGAAATACCTCTTTCTTTCTCCATCTGCATCCAATCAGAAGTGGCGTGCCGATCAGATTTTCTAGCTTTTACTGTTCCAGCCATTTGTATAGCACCGCCAGACACTAATAATTGTTCCGTTATAGTTGTTTTACCAGCGTCAGGATGTGAAATGATAGCAAAGGTGCGTCTTTTTTCGATTTGAGTGCATTGATTTGACATCTGATATGTAAATTAATATTTTTGTGATACTGAAGAGGCAATTATTCTTTTCATTTCTCTAATCGCTTTGGATAATCCGGTTAATACAGCGCGCGCGATAATACTATGACCAATATTTAATTCCAATAATTCAGGGATTGCTGCAATAGCAATTACATTTGTATAACTTAAACCATGTCCTGCATGAACCTTAAGACCAAGATTGCTAGCGTATGCAACTGATTTTATTATTTTATTCAATTCCAGGATTTTTTTATCATCATCAATCGCATTTGCATAATGACCTGTATGAATTTCGATACAAGGTACTAAAGATTCTGCTGCTGCATCAATTTGTTTTTCGTTAGCATCGACAAACAAAGAAGTTCTAATCTTGGCCTCTTTTAGACGTGCACAAGCTTCAGTTATTTTGTGCAATTGAGAGAATACGTCTAAGCCACCTTCAGTTGTAAGTTCTTTACGTTTTTCTGGGACTAAACAACAATGCTTCGGTTTTACTGATTCAGCAATTGTGATCATTTCTTCTGTCAATGCCATTTCAAGATTCATAGGAGTTGTTAATGTTTCGTTTAATAAACGAACATCTCTTTCTTGTATATGACGTCTGTCTTCACGTAAATGCACCGTAATAGAATCAGCACCTGCTTCTTCTGCAACATATGCGGCAGACACTGGATCAGGATATTGAGTACCTCGAGTTTGTCGTAGCGTCGCTATATGATCAATATTTACACCAAGTAACATAAAGTATATTTTTAGTATTTATAGGAGGTGATATTGTAACGACAAACCACATATAGGTATATCATACAGTTTGTTTTTGTTTTATATATTCCTGATAAAGCTTTCTACTAGCAAGTGGTTTTTCTCCTAAATACTGATTGAGTAGCGACCGTAGAAGTATCTTCGCTTCATTTTTATTTTTGATATCTGTCAAAGTTTCATTGCCCAAGTCGATTAATGTTTTGCCCGAAATAGGAATTACTGATTTATTGTCATCACTATTTGAAGTAGGGCCAAAATCTAATTTATAGTAATACTTGTTCTCGGCGACTATCTCTTTCCCTGTATTTAAGTCCAGATCAAATATCATTCCATATCCTAGTGACTGCAATAATTTTTTTTCGAAATAACGAATTAGTACTTGATCAGTATTGTTATTAGATAATTCTTTTATAGTTGTATTATAAGTGTCGAATAATTCTGGGTGCGGTTCATGCTTATGTAATAATCTAAGAATTATTTCATTCATATAGAAGCCCGTCATAATTTCATTTGGACTCATTGAAGTCATTATTGTTGCTAACTCAGTATCAATTAAAACACCTAACTCTGATTTATTGACCCATTTCATCAGATATTCTTGATATAAATTATAATTGAGACCTTGTTTTTTTTTATTACGTTTTGCGCCTTTTGCAATAAGACTAATACGTCCGTATTCTCTAGAAAAAATTTCAAGAATAAGGCTGCTTTCAAGATAATCTCTATGATGCAATATATAACATGACGTATGCTCCATCATCATTAATATAATATTAACACCTATTCATAATAACCAAGTTGTTTCAAAGCTTGTTCTGAATTAGCCCAATTCGATTTAATTTTCACCCAACTTTTCAAATTTACTTTTTTGTCAAATAACTTCTCAAGTTGAAGCCTAGCAGCCCTACCAACAACCTTCAAAACATTACCGTTCTTTCCAATAATGATTGACTTTTGTCCCCTTGTTTCAACCCAGATAGATGCATGAATATGAATAATATGATCTTCATCTTTAAATTCATCTATAGTGATCGTTGAAACGTACGGTAGCTCATCGCTTAATCTCAAAATCAATTGTTCTCTAATGAATTCTGCAGCAAAGAAGCGTTCGTTTTTATCTGTAACTTGATCTTCAGGATAAAGAGGTGGTGCTATTGGTAAATTTTTGATTAGTAATAATTCTAGGTTAGCTAACCCTATGCCTTTGATTGCTGACATAGGAATAATTTCTTTGAATTCAATATATCCTGAAACCATATCGATAAATGATAAAAGCTGGCTTTTATCATTTATTTTGTCTACTTTATTAATTATTAAAAATAATTTATTTCTTTGGGTTCCCTTTAATAATTCGACCACATTTTGATCAAGCTCATTCCATTTCAGTGCTTCAATAACAAATAAAATAATGTCAATATGGTCTAGCGAGTGAGTAACCCCTCTATTCATATGTCGGTTTAAAGCTGATTTAGGTTGTTTTTGCAAGCCGGGAGTGTCTATGAAAATAATCTGTGCGTCATTACCAGTTTTTATTCCATATAAATTCCAACGCGTCGTCTGAGGTTTTCTAGATACAATACTTAACTTTTGATTAATCATGTAGTTCAACAATGTTGATTTACCAACATTTGGTCTACCTATGATACTGACGTATCCTGTTTTAAATTTATTTTTCATAAATTTCCAACATCATTATTACTTGCTCTGCGACAGCTTGTTCAGCTTTTTGTTTACTTTTACCTATTGCAATAACTGCTTCATCAAATAGGTCTATCTTACAAGATACTGTGAATTCCGGCTCATGTGATGATCCTGTTTCTGATATAACTTGATAAATTGGAACCTGATATTTACGAGACTGAAGATATTCTTGTAATTTTGTTTTCGCATCTTTTTTGATATCTGATGGATCAATATTTTCAAGATGGACTTTGTATAATCTGAGTATGAAATTACGACACGATTCCACGTCTGAATCAAGATAGACTGCTCCTATCAAAGCTTCAAGAGTGTTAGCCAAAATAGAATCTCGTCGCCAACCACCACTTTTTAATTCACCTACGCCAAGTTTGATTTCATTCGATAATTCTATATACCTACTTATCTCAGCGAGCTTTTCACCTTTAACCAAAGAGGCTCTTAATCTCGTTAACTCGCCTTCTGATGCCGTTGGAAATTGTTGATAAATAATGTCAGCGATAACAAAGCCAAGTATTGCATCTCCCAAGTATTCAAGCCGTTCATTATTTTTATTTCCAACACTTCTATGTGTTAGTGCTTCTACTAACAAGTCATTATTAATGAACTGGTAACCTAAGTTTTTGATTACTCCGTCACCTTTCCTGTCAACTCGATAGTCTCGTCAACATCCATCATAATATAAATATTGTCAAAAAGCTTATTGCTCGCTTGGTATTTTACATTGAGGTATTTCTTCTTACCATTTTTTGATTTTTTAATATTAACAAACTCTTTAACAGTAGAATCATTAAACCTTTCAACATTATTCATATACATATTTTTTAGAAATACACTTCGGACTTGTTTTGTTGTTTTTCTATCGCTTGGGGTCCTGCTTAAAACAGATTTCATACCGGTCTTTACCGTAATATATTCATTATATAATGGAAAAGCAGTTAATCCGAATAAAAGAAAACAGCCAAGCATTCCTGATAATATAAAAAAACTTAGAACTGTCATACCTTTTTGTAGTTGTGATATATGTTTCATAAACGCCCCTATTTATTCTTAGTTTATTTGATCATCGTACCAATGCGTTGAAAATCTATACCGCCATTTTTACTATCCCAATTCATCCAGATCATGAAAGCACGTCCTACAAGGTTCTCATCTGGTACAAAACCCCAAAAACGACTATCTTTACTGTTATCTCGATTATCACCTAAAACGAAATAATGACCATCTGGTACGATAACTTCAAGTTCTTGAGAGGGTCGTGTTGGTGATATCAAAATAGCATGGTCATTCTGTCCTAAGCTTTCAATTCTCAATGATGCACCGTCCATCATAAATCCAGAACCAACAGCATTGTAGCGACCATCTAATTTCTGCATTATCGATATATCATTGATATATAGAGTTTTATTCTGGTAAGCAATCTTATCACCAGGCAAACCGATTATTCGTTTGATAAATGGTATGCTCGGATCTTGAGGATAACGAAATACCGCTATATCTCCTCGCGAAGGGATTTTATTTTTTATTATGATGTTGTGGAGAACAGGTAAGCGAAGACCGTAATCAAATTTATTAACTAAAATAAAATCACCAATTAATAACGTTGGCATCATAGAGCCTGATGGGATTTTGAAAGGTTCAAAGATAAAAGATCGAAGAATTAAGACGATCAAGAAGATTGGGAAAAATGACTTTGCATATTCGACGAACAATGGTAGCTGCAAATATTCTGTATTATTTGCATTTTTGTCGCTCGTAGCTTTCTTCTCTCGTTGAGGATGAAATACTAGGCTATCAATAAGCCAAATAAGGCCACTGGCCAGTGACAGAAATACTAATAGAGCTGAAAAATCAAAATTCATATATCTTTACCTACGTGAAGAATTGCCATAAAGGCGGATTGAGGTATCTCTACTGAACCAAATTGCTTCATACGTTTTTTACCTGCTTTTTGTTTTTCTAATAACTTACGCTTACGTGAGATGTCTCCACCATAACATTTAGCTGTCACATTCTTTCTCATCGCTTTAACAGTTTGTCTTGCCAATATTTTAGAACCTATAGCGGCTTGTATTGCCACTTCATACATTTGACGAGGTATAAATTCCTTCATTTTCTCAGTTAAGACACGACCCCTGCTTATTGATTGTTCTTGATGTACGATACAAGAAAGTGCATCTACACGTTCATTATTTATCAGAATGTCAAGTTTGACCAATTTTGCTGCTTGGTAACGATTAAAACTATAATCAAATGAAGCAAATCCTCTACTAACAGACTTAAGTCTATCAAAAAAATCAAGAACAACCTCACTCATAGGCAATTCAAACGAGAGAGATATTTGTTTTCCTAAATATTGTAACTTTTTTTGTACACCACGTTTTTCTATACACAAGTTTATGACATTGCCTAAATATTCTTGTGGAACTAGTATGTCCGCAGTGATGATAGGTTCGCGTATTTCAAGAATTTTATTGTGCGGTGGTAATTTAGCTGGATTATCGATGCTGACGGTTTGATTACTTGATGTAAGAACTTCATAAATTACTGTAGGCGCTGATATTATTAAACCAATATCATATTCCCTCTCTAGTCGCTCTTGAACAATCTCCATGTGCAACATACCAAGGAAACCACAACGAAATCCGAAGCCTAAGGCTTGAGAGGTTTCAGGTTCGTAATAAAGTGCTGCATCATTCAATCTAAGCTTTGCGAGAGCATCTCTAAAGGACTCATAATCAGATGAATCTATTGGAAATAGTCCAGAAAAAACACGTGGTTGAATCGTTTGAAACCCCGGCAATGCTTCTAGTGAAGGAGCTTCTGACAGAGTTAGAGTATCTCCCACTGGAGCACCATCTATTTCTTTAATACCAGCAACGACATAGCCTACTTCACCAGTATAAAGAGTCTTTTTAGGATTTCGTTTTGGAGTGAATGTCCCGACTTGATCTATTAAAAAGTCTTTCCCGGTTGACATTATTCTGATTTTCTTACCGACATCTAACTGCCCATCAATTATTCGTACTAAAGAAACAACGCCAAGATAATTGTCAAACCAAGAATCAATTATTAATGCCTTAAGACGGTCTTCTATATTGCCTTTTGGAGGCGGAATTTTAATTACTAATTCTTCTAATAGTTCTTTTATTCCTACTCCTGATTTAGCACTAACATGCAAAGCAGTCTGCGCATCAATACCTATGATTTCCTCAATCTCATTAATTACACGTCCGGGCTCTGCTGATGGTAGATCTATTTTATTTAATACGGGTAGTACCTCAAGATTATTGTCTATAGCGCTTAAACAAGTAGCAACAGTTTGGGCTTCAACACCTTGAGCAGCATCAATAACTAGCAAAGCACCTTCACATGCAGCTAATGAACGTGAAACTTCATAGCTGAAATCCACATGGCCGGGTGTGTCAATAATATTAAATTGGTATTGCTCACCATCATTAGATTCGTAATACAATGTAACGCTTTGTGCTTTTATTGTGATACCGCGCTCGCGTTCAATGTCCATAGAGTCAAGCACTTGTGCAGACATCTCACGCTCTGTTAAAGCACCACACATTTGTATGAATCTATCCGCAAGGGTAGATTTGCCGTGGTCAATATGGGCTATAATTGAAAAATTTCGTATATGCTTCATTAAATATGTTAATTATTGTGAAATCGACAAACTAGTTATCTTCAAAACGCGCGATTCTATACGATATTAATCAGACCATAAATCAATTATGAAAATATATATTTGATTTAAAATTAATCTGTACCTTTAAAATGCTTCAAAAGTCTCCTTTCTTCAAAATAATATTGACAGATTTCTTTGTTGCCCTCTACAAGTAGAGGAATACTAGCCGCAAACTGAGCTATTAATTTTGGGTGATATTCGATATCAATTATTTTCAAAGCAAATTTATATTTACTTTGCCACGGTTTTACAGCATCTTTCATTATTTGACACAAGTCACAACTTTTCCTTGAATAGATTATTAAAGTCCGTTCAGTACTATTCATCAAGCTTAAGAGCTAGAAAAACAGGTCCGCCCTGTCGTTGTATAAGTACCGGTATTGAGCGTCCCTTTGGTAATTCCTTAATAATGTCATAAAGCTGAGATGAATCTTTAACTTTAATATTATTCAAAATGAGAATGATATCTCCTTGTTTAATGCTTGCTTTTTGAGCCGGTCCATCAGTAATCTTTTCTACCAATACTCCATAACTTTCGAGATCAAGCTTACTTCTTTGCTCTTCAGTAATATCTCTAGCTATTATATTCAATGCATTTTTCTCAGGATTTAGAATAAACTTTGAATTAGTAGCAATAACCTCGTTGTCCGTAGGAAGCTCTGATATTTTAATTTGAATAGTCTTATTTTTAGATCGTCGTATAATATCAACTGAGACGACAGTGTTTACCAATGCAGAGCCAACCAATGGAGGCAAATCCGAAGAAAATCTGACTTTCACACCATCAAATTTCACGACAATATCTCCAACTTCTATACCGCCTTTTTCGGCTGGACCATTGGATAAAACCTTTGCTATCAATGCACCATGAGGATGCTCCATATCAAAGGATTCAGCTAATTCGCGTGTAACATCTTGAATCAATACTCCAAGCCAACCTCTGGATACACGACCCTTATTTTTTAATTGTTCATATACACTTTTAACTACATTAACTGGAACTGCAAAAGACAATCCCATGAAGCCACCAGTTCGACTATAGATTTGTGAGTTTACACCTATAACCTCTCCTTCCATATTAAATAAAGGACCGCCTGAATTTCCTGGATTAATTGCAACATCAGTTTGAATAAACGGCACATAATTCTCATTTGGAAGACTACGACCGATTGCACTAATAATTCCAGCCGTTACAGAGGCGTCAAAACCAAATGGTGAACCAATTGCTAATACCCATTCACCAACATTGAGGTTCGATGAATCACCAAGATTTAATGTTTCTAGATTACTAGCTTCAATCTTTAAGACAGCGATATCACTTCTCTTATCACTTCCAATTAATTCAGCAACGAATTCACGTCGGTCACTTAATCTGACTATAATTTCTTCGGCATTTTTTACTACGTGATGATTTGTTATCACATACCCATCTTGAGTAACTATAAACCCGGAGCCTAAAGATGAAGGTTTATCTGATTGTCGACGCTCCTCAGGCATTTCATCTAAATATTTTTTAAAGAAATCATGGAATGGACTACCTTTTGGTGGCCTTGGTAAATGATGACCCGGTGGCAAAGGTCTAGCCGGAGTTGTAGGCTTTTTTGCAGTTGTACTAATATTTACAACAGCTGCAGAGTGTTTATTAACTAAATCGACGAAATTAGGTAGTGCGCGCGCATGTATCAGACTGACATGAAATAGAATAAATAAACTTGAAAATGATATAAATATTTTTTTTTGCATTTTTATTAATTTTCCATAATAGCTCGCTAGCTGTGTGTGCTAATGTATTAGTATTAATATTAATACATTAAGTAATTAAGAGTCGATATTGATTAGATTGGCTACTGATATGGCTTTACAGAATCTGCCATTAATTTGACAGTAGCTTTAGGCACTTCGCCAACCGCAGTAATTTGATAACCACTAGTGTTGTAAACGGCATAAGTATTAATGCCTCCAAAACTTGACGCACCTACAGCAATGTCTGGTTGATCTTCTAACTTTTCAACATAAACAGAAACCATTGCTAGACCATCACTGTAGACTAAATGTTCTACAGGCATCCTACTCGTTAGCATAGATTCTTTAGATTGTTTGCTCATGGAAAACCCAGATGGAATCCAATTAGCTTTCCATTGTATATCGCTTTCATCCGTAAGAAGAGGTTCATTAATTGCATTTTCATGCCAGGTAAAATCTTCTGCTACCGTTGAAGGCTGTAATAACGCATCATCAACATAATCCAACACGTCTAATTGAACAAACATAATCTTTTCTAGTGTCATACCTAATTTATTTTTAAGCTCTGACTTGAGTAATAATTTCGATTCTTTGTCTATCCAAAGTTGGTATCCGTAACGGTATCCATCGATAGGTTTAATGTTAATAATCCACGCATCTAATCCTGCAATTCGATCTTCTCCAGCCATTTCGAAAATATAGAAATCAGAAATTGATTCGATTGGTTGTGGCAAGTACGTCGAAACTAACTTCCCAAGACGACTTTTCTCTACAATGACAGATTTATTTTCAGGAAAATAACATCTTACTTGATCTTTATTTCGTATAACCTCTCTAGCATGACCCGTGAGAGAAATTAAGCGTTCATACGTGTCTCCCTTATGCGACTTATGGATAATTCTTAAGGTGTCTATTTGACTGCCTATAGTGTAAACAAAGACGCCGTCGTAGTTTAGTGAAATACTTGCTAATGACATTTTATCTATCAGAACCTGAGGTTCTGGTAAATTTTCAGCTACACATATATTTTGTGTCCAGCCTAGCAGGAGCGCCAAGAAAAGGTGTAATTGTTGAGACTTCAATTAATATTATTCCTGTGATTCTATCGTTACAAGTCTTGCATATGGAAAAATCCCATTCATGTTCCCATTACTCCGATACTGATTATGATTCATCAAATAATTGTTGAGACGCTGGCTAGCGACTTCTTCTTGGCTGCCCAATTTCCTAGAGTTGTCAGGTAATAGTTGAGTTCTTGAAAAACTGAAAGTTTGAATTTCACTTGGAATTGCAGTGTTTGCTGCAAAAGAGTCATTATTAGAGGCTAAATTATTATTATTGCTGTTTTGAATGCTGAACAGAGCAACTATTGCTACTGATGCTGCAACAGCAAAGCCCACGAATGGATTTAAATTTATTTTTTTTACTTTCTTAGGTGCAAAAACTGTTGGTTCGTTGATAAGTGCATTAGTAACTTGAGTAAAAACTTGGCTAGATATTCTTTCTGGGAGATGTTCGCGCAGACAATCACCAATCAGATGGTAGCGTGACCACGTTTTTATCATCTCTTGGTTATCCATAAGATTATCAAAAGCTTTGTCATTATTACCTTCATATTCGCCATCTATCAACGATGACAATTGTTCCTTGTTATATTCGCTCATATATTTAGCCTATATCTTAATTTTGCATTAATGGACCCATTTTTTGATCAATTGATTCTCGAGCACGAAATATTCTAGAACGAACAGTTCCTATAGGACATCCCATAACACATGCAATCTCTTCATAACTCAAGCCTTCTATTTCTCTAAGCATGATTGCCGTCTTCAAGTCTTCCGGCAAATCGTCAATAGCTTTTAAAATTAATGCCTGTAATTCATCTTTGAGTAACAAGCTTTCTGGTGTTGCTTGATCTTTTAGAGCAGTGTTGCCCTCAATTTGTTCAATATCAGAGACATCATAATCGCTTGTTCTTGGCCTACGTGACTGCACGGCAAGATGGTTTTTTGCCGTATTGACCGCAATTCGATAGAGCCAAGTATAAAATGCGCTATCACCACGAAAATTGGGTAATGCGCGGTAAGCTTTTATAAACGCTTCTTGTGTGACATCCAAAGCATCACTATGGTTCCTGACAAAACGTGAAACTAAGTTAACTATTCGCTGTTGGTACTTGAGTACGAGCAGATCATAGGCGGACTTTTCGCCATTTTTTACTCGCTCAATGAGTTCTTTATCTGTAGCGTTATTGGCCATCTGGCCTACCCTCTTGTACTATTATTTTGCATGTTGGAATCTGAAATGTTTTGTTTAAATAGGTGTTTCTATTTCATCATTAATAATATTATCCTATAATCAAAGACTTAGATAGAAAATGACAATACTACCTTAAGTAACGTGCCTAACCAACAACAACATGATGTATTGATAATCGGCAGCGGTGCTGCAGGACTCAGTCTCGCATTAAAACTTGCTGATAATGCCAATGTAGCAGTTCTATCAAAAGAATCATTAAGTGAAGGGGCGACATTATACGCTCAAGGCGGTGTATCTGCCGTTCTTGACGAGAAGGATTCAATTGAATCTCATGTACAAGATACATTGATGACCGGGTCGGGATTATGTGATCCAGAAATTGTTCGTTTTGTCGTTGAACGTGCTCATAAAAGTATCGATTGGTTAGTAAAGTTAGGCGTAAATTTTACCCGTGCGGATACTAATTCGGACAGTAATTCTCCATATCATTTACACCAAGAGGGTGGGCATAGTCATAGACGAATTATCCATGCCGCAGATGCAACAGGTAAAGCCATCGAAACGACACTTGAATCAAGTGTTCGTGAACATCCTAATATTGATTTATTTGAGCATCATATTGCAGTCGATTTAATCACAACGAATAAATCATCAATCCATGAAAAACATTGCCTTGGCGCATATGTTTTAGATATTGAAGATAATTCTGTAACAGTGTTCAGTGCTAAGAATATTGTTCTAGCAAGCGGTGGAGCAGGTAAAGCCTATCTATATACGAGTAACCCTGATAGTTGTACTGGTGATGGTATTGCAATGGCATGGCGTGCGGGTTGTCGTATTGCAAATATGGAATTTATTCAGTTTCATCCCACTTGTCTTTATCACCCAATGGCAAAATCTTTTTTAATCTCTGAAGCTCTAAGAGGAGAAGGTGCAAAGTTAATCTTGAAAAATGGTGAGCCTTTTATGCAACGTTATGACAAACGCGAAGAATTAGCGCCCAGAGACGTCGTTGCTCGCGCAATTGATTGTGAAATGAAAAGATTGGGCCATGATTGTGTTTATCTCGACATATCTCACAAATCCTCTAAGTTTATTGAAAAACATTTTCCAACTATCAACAAACGTTGTCTTGCACTTGGTATCGAAATGTCACGACAGCCAATTCCAATTGTTCCTGCTGCTCACTATACATGTGGTGGTGTAATGATTAATGAGGATGGACAAACTGATATAGGCGGTCTATATGCGATTGGAGAAACCAGTTGCTCTGGTTTACATGGCGCTAATAGGATGGCCAGTAACTCTCTTATGGAATGTGTAGTCTTTGCTCACACCGCCTCTGAGGCTATCCTAAAATCGTTAGCAGATATTACAATGCCTGAATCATTACCTAAATGGGACGAAAGTCGAGTAACTAATTCTGATGAAGAAGTAGTAGTCAGTCATAATTGGGACGAAATACGTCGGTTTATGTGGGACTACGTAGGTATTGTAAGAACTACTAAGCGTCTTCAGCGTGCACGACATAGAATTAAATTATTGAAATCTGAAATTAGTGATTATTATGGTCATTTTAGAATCAGCAAAGACCTAGTAGAGTTGCGTAATTTATCTGTCGTAGCAGAGCTTATCATTGAGTCTGCACTCCAAAGAAAAGAAAGTCGAGGCCTACACTTCACAAGTGATCATCCCATAGCAAAAACTTCCGAAACAGGTGTAAACACCATCATAAGAGCGTCAATGACTTCAAATAAATGATCAGATTACTTTTAATAAACCTAAAATAGTAAGAAATAGAATCCTAAGTACACCACAATTATAATTTGATTCTTATTTTGATATATGAAATCAAAATAATCATGAAGTATTTTATCTAATTTCTTGTTTTTACGGCTCTACTTTTTCTTTCTCAATCATTTTCATAAATGATTCTTCGTTTAATGTTTTAATTCCTAACTTAATTGCTATATCGTATTTACTTCCAGGATTTTTTCCGTAAATAACATAATTTGTTTTCTTCGAAACTTTTTCTGTTACTTTACCTCCTAACAACATCAATCTTCGTTTTGCCTCGTCACGTGTCATTATTAATAAACTACCCGTAAGCACAAAAACCATCCCACCAAAAGCAAGACTCATTGTATCTCTTTTAATTTCCCAATTGATGCCCGCTGTAATTAGAGATTGAATTATTTGCAGATTATATTTTTGTTGAAAAAAATGATTTATATTGAAAGCAGTAATAGGCCCGATGTCAGGAATTGTTACTAATTCTTTACTTGTAGCTTGTTCTATTGATTTGATTGACTTGTATCTTGCTGCAATTGTTCGTGCAGTCGCTTCACCAACTTCGCGTATTCCCAATGCATATACGAAACGTTCTAATGTTGTGTTTTTACTCTTATTAATAGCAGTTATCAAATTCTTAGCCGACTTAGTTCCCATTCTATTAAGATCGGACAATTGTTCTTGTGATAATAAATAAAGATCAGCCACAGTATTTATTAATCCTGATTCATTTAATTGAATAATTAATTTATCTCCTAATCCATCGATATTCATAGCCTTTCGTGATGCAAAGTGAATAATAGCTTGTATCTTTTGAGCAGAACAGATTAGTCCGCCTATACATCGATAGACCGTCTCTCCATCTTGACATACAACATCAGCCCCACAAGCAGGACAAACATCTGGCATGATAAATTCAGAAACATCTAAACGCCGTTCTTTGATAACAGCAACTATTTCTGGGATAACATCACCCGCACGACGAACATATACCCAGTCGCCAATCCTTACATCTTTCCGTTTTATTTCGTCAAAATTATGTAATGTTGCATTAGTTATCATTACGCCAGCAACCTTAACCGGCAATAAGCGTGCGACAGGTGTTAGTGCACCTGTTCGACCAACTTGAACTTCTATGTCTAATAGCTGTGTCATTTTTTCCAATGGAGGAAACTTATAAGCTATTGCCCACCGTGGAGCTCGTGATACGAAACCCAGTTGACGTTGTTGTGCGATTTCATTTACTTTAAAAACGACGCCATCAATATCATGTGCTAATTCTGAACGCATAGTTCTAATTTTTGCATAATAACTCAGGCATTCATCAATATTATTCAGTCTCTTAGTCTCAGTTGACACGGGAAGACCCCAACGTTTTAATTGACGTAGAATATTTGTATGATTAGTCAAATCTACATTTCCATTATAATCACCGATGCCATAAGCAAAAAAGGATAATTGACGCTCCGCTGTAACCCTTGAATCTAATTGTCGTAAAGAACCTGCTGCTGCATTCCGTGGATTAGCAAAAACCTTCTCACCTTTATCACGCTGTCTATTGTTTAATATTGCAAATCCCTTATGCGTCATAACAACCTCACCTCTTACCTCTAGCGAAAGAGGAATATTTTCTCCGATAAGACTTAGTGGGACTTGCTGGATAGTTCGTACATTGTGTGTAACATCCTCTCCTAAAGAACCGTCACCTCGCGTAGCCGCTGTAATTAGCAATCCATTTTCATATAAGACATTGACTGCAAGACCATCGAATTTTGTTTCTCCCGAAAATTCTATCGTATCGACGCACAATTCCTGTTTAATCCTTGTGTTAAAACTATGCAATTCTTCTTCATTAAATGCATTTGCTAAGGACAGCATTGGAAGCAGGTGCTTAACTTCTTGGAATTTGATCACGGGCGACACCCCTACTCGTTGAGTAGGGGAATTAGAGTTTATTGTTTCAGGGAACTCAGTTTCTATGTCAATTAATTCCCTCATCAGTTGATCATATTCATAATCCATTACTGATGGAGTATCCAATACGTAATATTGGTAATTATAGTGAGTGATCAATTGACGTAATGCATACGCCTTTTTTATGGCTTGTTCCAGTTGCATTTAGATTGTTTATTTTCTTAAAAAAATGCTGCTTTATCACGTAGTTCATTAATAGAAATAGTGCTTAAAATTTTATTATCAGATGTTCGCACATCACCACCTAATAAGTTAGCCATTCGTTGCGTGGTGTTTAAGTACAGCTCAAATATTGCGCAGGCATCAATTGAAGCAGGTGAATACATAAACATTACAATACCTTTAGTATTAAAATCGGCCATTCGTCCAAGATCAAATGTTCCTGGTTCATACATATTAGCAGTACTAAATAAAGGCTGCCCAGAATGAAGCTCCGCTGGCCCAAAGTGATGAAAAATATTCATATGACCATAAATCATTCCAATTACATCAGCAGCCTTACTGATTGATAGACCATTAAATGATATATATTCTGGACTAGTAATATACAGAACTATCATATCTTCAGTGTTTTGATTTTCTTCTAATAGGCTATCATTGTGGTCAAATTGATTTAGTGTTATTTCATCTTTATTTCCTTGTATTTTTTCTCCAACCTCAGGAAATTGATAATGGCTACTATTTTCGGACGGCTTTGTCTCATGATCCTTCATATTCATCAGTGTTGTCAGTAGTGATTCGTCATTAGTATCATTCTGATCATTTGATTTTTTTTGATTAATTAAGGGTTCAATTAAGATATTTTCTACTGAAGCCTGATCTTTTGACCGATTTAATAAGCCTCCCAAATCTACCATTGCTTCAGCATGATCATCTACTTCATTATTTAATGGCGCTAGTGGGATATCATCAAGAATCGCAGTTTGCTTCTTTGAATTTGTCTTGCTAAATATTTCCCATAGATAAATACCTAAAACTATAAAGCACCCAACTATTAATAATGTTAGACGCAGCTTATCCATAGACGTTTAAGACTCACTATATGTATTAATCGAAATCCGTGTAAAAGTTGTAATATAAACACTCAAAACTAAAAATAAGTCTTCGAAATAGACTAAGCAATTGCTGCTAAACCAACTGCCTCATCCATATCTACTGAGACGAGACGTGACACACCGGCCTCGTGCATTGTAACCCCTAAAAGCTGATTAGCTATCTCCATAGTAATCTTATTATGTGTAATAAAAATAAATTGAACTTCATCTGACATCGATTTAACCAATTCACAAAATCGTCCAACGTTAGTATCATCAAGAGGTGCATCAACTTCATCTAAGATACAAAAAGGTGCGGGGTTAAGTTTAAATATTCCAAAGACAAGCGCAACAGCAGTAAGAGCTTTTTCACCACCTGACAACAGGTGAATATTACTATTTTTCTTGCCGGGAGGTCGAGCCATTATGGTAACACCTGTTTGTAATAAATCATCACCTATTAACTCAAGATACGCATGACCTCCACCAAACAACTTTGGAAACATTTCTTTAATGTTTGTATTGAGCTCATCAAATGTTTCTTTAAAAAGAGTTCTAGTCTCTTTGTCAATCTTACTAATAGCGTTTTCGAGTGTGGATAATGCATCAACTAAATCTTTGTGTTGACTATCAAGATGTGTCTTACGTTCAGAATTTTGTGTGTACTCATCAATAGCTGCTAGATTGATTGGCCCCAGACGTTGAATTTTACGATCCAAAACCTCCAATTGATTGTTCCAATCTTCTTGATTAGCGCCATTTTCAATTGATTCAAGTAATTCTTTTGTATTTTGTTTTTCAGCAGACAGTTGCTCTTCAACCGCCTCAAGTCTTACCTGACAACTGTTAACACCCAATCTTGCCTTTTCAAGATCCGTTCTGAGAATATCTAACCCTTTTTCGTATTCTTGCTTATTTTTCTCTGACTCTCGCATATTTAATTCGATACCTTGCATATTTGCTTTAGCATCTCTCAAGTTTTCTTCAGTATTTATTTTGTCGTTTAGACAAATTTCAATTTTTTCTTGTATTAAAAGAATTGGCGACTTGTTTTCTGACAAGTATTTTTCTAGTTCATTAATTTTCACCATCAATTGTGAAACTTGAATCTCATTACGTTTAATTGTTTGTTCATATGATGCACGTCGAGAGCTATATGCCTCTAACTGTAATGCAATACCATGACTCTCGTTATGTGTCTCTTGCCAACGTTTTCTTGCATTATTTAAAGATTGACGGTGCTGATCTTTTGCATTAGATAACTCAGCCCGTTGTTTCTGTAGTCGTAACTTATTTTTATCAAGTTGATCTAAATGTTTTCGTATAGACTCAACTTCTACTTTATCCATGTCATTTTGTTCTTGATTTAATTCACGCTCTTCTAAAAATTGTTGATAGCGCATTGTTTGTTGATGTGCTTCAGTTTGAGAAGATGCTAGATTTGTTCGTACGTTTGAGATCTCTTGCTGCTGATTACTTAATGAAGTTTGCTGTTTATCAAGTATCAACTCAGCTTCTTCGAGGACTGCTTGATTAGTATACAATTCAATCTCTATACGTTTAACTTTTTCTTCTCTATTTTTGAGATCTTGCTTAATTGCAGTGATTTCTGTTTCTCGATTTAAAACACCAATGCTGGGCTCACTAGAATTATTGACAACAACCCACTCGTGACTCATCCAAACACCCTTTTGTGTAACGACGGTTTGCCCTATAGACAAGCTAGACAATAATTTGCTAGCTTCTTCAGTAGTCTCAGCAAGAAATACATTTTCAAGTAAAGATGGAATTCGTATATCGGTTTTAATTTTATCTATTAAACGAGGCTTTTGCGTTGCATCAATTGAAACATCATTCCAAGATGTATTGATGAGTCCTATTTTCCCCGGCGCTAATTCTAATTTGTTTAGATAAACGTCGATATCGTCTACACAGAAATCATGCAGATGAGTACCTATAACTGTTTCCAGTGCTTGAGTCCATTTTGAGTCAATTTTTATAGATTGAGAAAGTCGTTTTTGTTGAGTCAGATCATGTTCTTCTAGCCAAACACTAAGTTCTTGATCATTTTCAATAGTAGACTGCTGTAATGTCTCCAGAGAAGCCAAACGTCCTTTAATATGTTGATATTCTTGACGAGCAGTATCAAGGCTCATTGACAACACTTTAACTTTTTCACGATATTCTTTAACTGTATTCTGTTTGTTAGAATGTAATTTTAGCAGTTCAGCTTGTTTATCTTCTTCTTCTTTCAGACGATTGATTAAATACTGAATGCTGTTATCAAGATCAGATTCTTCAAACTTAGAAATTTCTTTATCTAATATGATTTTTCGTTCAGCGTGTTCTTCAATACTAAACTCAAGATGCTCAAAACGTGTTTTATCTACTTGTTCTTGTCGGGCTAACTCAGAAAATGATTCGTTAAATATATCCCATTCAGTTTGCCACTCTTGCATTGATTCTTCAGCAATATTGAGAATTTCATATGCCTTATTACTGCCGTCTCTAAAATCTATAAGTTTTGGTTCAAGGATAATTGACTCAGCATGGAGTTTTTTATACTCGGCCTTATCTTGTTCATGTTGTACGCTTATATTAGTATGCGATTCTCTAGTTTTTTTGAGTTCTTTTTCGATAGACGTAATTTTCTCTCGGGTATGCTGGAGTTTTTGTTCATACTGAGAGATATCACTCCCCACTTTATAGTATTCTGATTGCTTATTGTTAAAATGTTCATTTGATTTGCTTAAATCATCACGATGATTTTCAATTTCTGCTTCAGTTTCGCGGACTTTTGCAATAGAAGCTTCTACTTCATTTTCTCTTTTGGTAGATTCTACTTTGAGCGAATTCATTTCCCTATTCAGATCATGCCAATTCAGCGCGAGTAACTCACAACTCAACTTCCGTTGATCTTGTTTCAAGTTCTTGTAACGTTCTGCGGCTTTTGCTTGTCGCTGCAAATGATTTAACTGCTTTTCTAACTCTTCACGAATATCAGTTAATCGTTCAATATTCTCTTTGGTGTGCCTAATACGATTTTCTGTTTCTCGACGACGTTCGCGATATTTAGATATTCCTGCAGCTTCCTCGATATAGACTCTTAATTCTTCAGGCTTTGCTTCAATCAATCTTGAAATCATACCTTGCTCAATTATCGCATAACTACGGGGTCCTAGGCCTGTACCAAGAAAAATCGCAGTGATGTCTCTTCGACGACAACGTGTACCATTTAAATAATACGTAGAAACCGCATCTCGACCAATCTGACGTTTGATTGAAATCTCATTGTAGCTTGCATACTGCCCACCTAGTTTATTTCCTGAATTATCAAAAACAAGCTCAACTGATGCTTGGCTAACCGCCTGCCTAGCGCTTGAGCCGCTGAAAATAACGTCTGTGATTGATTCACCTCGAAGATGTTTTGCAGAACTTTCCCCCATTACCCATGTTACGGCGTCTATAATATTTGATTTACCACAACCATTCGGTCCAACCACGCCAATAAGACTACCGGGGATGATTAGATTAGTTGAATCTACAAAAGATTTAAAGCCTGAAAGTTTTATATTACACAAACGCATATATAGTACAATACTAGAGATTGAAGTCGCTGTCCAAGCGTAATACTATCCTATAAAATACATTTCAAAAATCTTCTAATCTGATGATATAAAACAATTTATTTTGCATTTAAAAAATACCTAATAAGTCCTGTAACAACATTAAAAATGGACTATGATATCGTTCCTTTTGTTATAACTAAAAAGAGTTTTACTGAATGCCTAACCAATCTATTGATACACTTGAAACATTTCCAAATCCTAAGTCTGAGCGTGATTTTACTATCCGAATTGATGTGCCTGAGTTTACTTGTCTGTGTCCAAAAACAGGTCAACCTGATTTTGCAAAACTCGAAATTGAGTATATTCCGGATGAATTATGCATTGAACTTAAATCATTGAAGTTCTACGTCTTACATTACAGAGAACAAGGTGGCTTTCATGAGGCTGTTACTAATCAAATACTGGATGATTTAATTTCAGTGTCATCCCCACGTTTTATGAAGCTGACAGCAATTTTTAATCCTCGTGGCGGTATTTATACCACGGTTGCTGTTGAACATCTGAAAGAAGGATGGTCGCCTAGAACAGATATTAATATCTCTTAAGAAGAAAAATTAACATGAGAAAATTCTTATTGGGCATTAATTACTCGATCTCTGGGTTCAAACTAATTTTCAAACCAGGTATTCGTATTTATGTGATAATACCGTTGCTAATAAATAGTTTTTTATTTGCTGGCATCATACTATCTGGAGCCAACACGCTTAACAGATTTATTGATACTTATTTATCACAATGGCATTGGTTGGAATGGCTAACATGGTTGCTTTGGCCAATTTTTATAATTATTGCCTTAGCAATCGTTTTCTTTTTATTTTCAGTCATTGCTAATTTCATTGGTGCTCCTTTCAATGGCTTTTTATCGGCTGCTGTAGAGCGCTCAATAACTGGTAGTGAAAAAAAATCTGAAACTAAGGAAAATTATGCAGAAGTGATTATGTTGGCATTTAAAATGGAGTTACAAAAGTTCTTATATTTTATTATTCGTGCGTTGCCACTTTTGATTCTTTTTCTACTTCCCATAATTAATATTGCAGCGCCATTTATATGGCTTTTTTTCACAGCGTGGATGTTGACTATTGAGTATGGGGACTATCCGATGGGAAATCATGATATTAGCTTTAAGGTTCAACGAGAGAGATTTAGATCAAATCGTCAACTTGCGTATGGTTTTGGCTCTGGAGTTATGTTTTTAACAATGGTCCCTATTATTAATTTCTTTGCTATGCCAGTAGCTGTTGCTGGTGCAACCCGTATGTTTATTGAATCACCAGAGCTTAACTCATGAATGGTATTTACCACTCAAAATTGCTTCGCTACTATCTTTCTGGTATAGATGCACGCTGATTTTACTGGCCGGAGATTTGAAATGGCTAACAAAAAGAAAATGAGTAAAAAAACTACTGTAAAAAAAGTGACCAAAAAGAATGCTCCTTTGAAAAAGAAAGTAGCTCAGAAAAAAGTCTCTGTGAAAAAGAAAACAGCCCAGAAAAAAATTTCTGTGAAAAAGAAAACAGCTCAGAAAAAAGTCTCCGTGAAAAAGAAAACAGC